>Ga0082335_1001233_pt1 | contig 56698 bp, 58 predicted proteins | sample Subgrocontami58m_FD_72375 | JGI IMG/M metagenome (GOLD analysis project Ga0082335, IMG submission 72375) | Subsurface groundwater microbial communities from S. Glens Falls, New York, USA - GMW37 contaminated, 5.8 m (SPADES assembly) (version 2) ... | reverse complement strand
GGCTTCTGTCCATCGTCTCTGCTATTGTTCCCCATGGGTGGCGTACCTCCTTGCTGGTGACTTCGTCGTCCTCAGCAGGATACGCCGCCCTCCCTCCATACACCACTTTCAGTTATAACTCTTGTGGCCGATGAGATTGCCATGATCATGATAGTGCGAGGGGTCTTGCTGTTTATGCGGCGTCGGCGGGAGGACACGGGCGTTCTGACCGATGGGGATAAGGCAAACCCAGCAACGGGGGGAAAAGACGGGGTTGCGATTGTCCAATCGAAGCGGTAGTCGGTGTGTCCGGGACTGTGGCGGTCGGCGTGGAGGTTCTTACGATGTCCCCCTAACTGAAGGAGTAGCAGAAAGCCCTCCCCTCCGTGTTATAGTGGCAGAATGACCACGTTCTCGCTCCTCCAAGCCGGCGCTCAGAAGCTGGGCATCCCTTTAGCCGAGGTCCAACTGGGCCAGTTCGCCCGCTACTGTGAGGAACTGTTGGCGTGGAACCAGCGGGTGAATCTGACGGCTATTACGGATCCCGCCGCCGTGGAAGCCCTCCACTTTCTTGACTCGCTGACCGTGGCGCTGGGCATGGTGCGGCCTCTTCCTCCAGGGTATCGCGTGTGCGACGTAGGCAGTGGAGCAGGCTTTCCCGGCGTGCCATTGAAGATTGCGTTTCCCCAGATAGAGCTGACGCTCCTTGAGGCGACGGGCAAGAAGACCGCCTTTCTGACCCACCTTGTCACTGCTCTGGGGTTGGAAGGCGTGGAGGTGCAAACGGGACGCGCCGAAGACCTGGCGCATCAAGCGCGCCTACGGGAGTCCTTTGACCTGGTGACAGCCCGCGCTGTGGCGGAGCTACGGGCGCTGCTAGAGCTGACGCTGCCGTTTTGCAGAGTAAGGGGGCGCGCCGTGCTGCTGAAGAAGGGCGATAGCGCGGCAGAGACGGCCTCGGCGTCCCGAGCGTTGCAGGAACTGGGCGGCAAGCTGCAAGGCGTGGTTGCCGTGCCGGAGGACGTTCTGCCCGGCCAGCGAGTCCTGGTCGTAGTGGACAAGGTACAGGCGACGCCGGCGCGCTATCCGCGCAGGCCCGGAATGCCTGCCAAACATCCCCTGTGAGTACAACCAAGGCAACCGCGGCCGCCTAAGCCACAACACGTTCTGGGACGCCCTCCATGCGTCGTCACTAGGGATACGCCTTTCCCTGAGAACTAGCGCCCCTCAAACCACTTGGCCAGGCCCTTGCGGTTGTGCTCCAGCCATTTGATGTTCAGGTCCATGCGCTCCAGCGTCTGCTGGATGGACCGCGTGGCGGAAGGCACGGGGTGTGTCTTGTAGAACTCCTCCACCTCGGCCCTCTCCTCCGGCGTGGTGAAGCCGCCGGGGATGGCGACCAGGCGCATCATGCCGAAGCCGCCTGAGCCGTAGCGGCGATCCAGCTCCTTCCAGTTGTCCTTGATGAAGTCCCAGGTGAGACGCAGGCCGTTCTTGCGGTTCGTGGCCGCCTGGGTCAGCATGGACACCGTGTCCTGAGAGCGCACCTCGCTGGACAGCGTAAGATCCAGTGTCTTCTGGAGCAGCCGCTTGTCCTCAAAACGGGTCAGCGCGCCGTAGAGCCGCAGGCGTTCCTCCTGGAACTGCTCACCCTGGGCCAGATTGTGCATCGCCGCGTAGGTGGTGGCGTCGCCGCCCTGGGCCGCCAGGCCGTACACCACGCCGCGAATGTCCGGCGACAGGCTCTGCGGATCCTCCAGGTAGCGCAGGAAGCGGCGCTGCGCCTCCTGCGCCGTTCCCCGGTCGCCGAAGGCCCCAATGCCGCCCAGCACCGTGGCGCGGCGCAGCGTGTCCAAATGCCCTTCGCCTTCTTGGGCATCCCAGCCTACCTTACGGACGATGGGCCGGAGCGTGGCGCGGGCCAATGTCTGGAACTTGCCGCTGAACGGCTCGCGGGCAATCAGGTGGTCAAAGCCGCGCAGGTCCATCACCACGTCTGCCAAGACTGCGTACTCCTCCTCGTGCTTGAAGGCCGCTACCAGGCGCAGGTAGTGCGTTGCGGGGATCATCCGGGCGCGGGAGAGAGCGTAGGTATCGGTGTTGAGGCCCAGGCGGTCTTCAGCGGACAGCTCGCCGGACTCAATGGCCGGGAGAAGGCGCGCCCACTCCTTCTCCTCGTACTGCGTGCGGTAGAAGGCGGTGAAGCCGGGGTTCAGCTTCACCCATGCGTTGGCCCGCATAGAGCGCGACGGCGTGGCGTTGTCCAGGCGCAGGACGGCGTCCCGCTGGCCCATGACCATACGGTCTACGCCGTCGCTGCCCTTGCTGCTGACGGACATGGGGATCTGCCACAGCGCCTTGTCTTCCTTGAGGCCCGTGTACAGGAAGCGGTTCTGGTGCAGGGCCACCTCCCACTTGTTGTTGCCCCGGCGCACTTCGGCCTGTACGACGGGATACCCCGCCTGGCCGATCCAGCTCTGCATCATGGCGACGATGGGCTGGCCCGAAGCCTCCTGCATGGACTGCCACAGGCTGATGCCCTGGGCGTTGCCGTACCGGTGGGCAAAGAGGTACTCGTGCAGGCCCTTGCGGAAGGTGTCCGGGCCGATGAACTGCTCCAACATGCGCAGTATGGACGCGCCCTTGTCGTAGCTGATGGCGTCAAAGAGCTGGTTGATCTCCAAGGGGTCTTTGACCTCCTGCTCAATGGGGTGGGAGTTCTCCAGGCCGTCCAGCCCCATGCCGCCGTTCACGTCGGACACGATGAACTGCGTCCACATCTTCCACTCAGGGAACAGGTGGTCTACGGCCTTGGTAGCCATCCACGAGGCGAAGCTCTCGTTGAGCCACAGGTCGTTCCACCAGGCCATGGTGACCAGGTCGCCGAACCACATGTGGGCCATCTCATGCGCCACCACTTCGGCGATGCGCTCCCTGGTCTGGGGCGCGGAGTTGGCCTCGTCGTACAGCAGCGCGACTTCGCGGTAGGTGATAGCGCCCCAGTTCTCCATAGCGCCAGCGGCAAAGTCCGGGATGGCCAGGTGGTCCAGCTTCTTCAGCGGGTACGGGATGCCGAAATAGTCGTTGTAGTACGCCAGCACGCGTTTGGCGGTGTCCAGGGCAAAGCGGCCCTGCTCGGCGCGTCCCGGCGTCGCGAAGACGCGGATGAGCGTGCCGTCCTCGGCGTAGCCTTCCACCGCTTCCAGCTCGCCCACGATGAACGCCACCAGGTAGGTGGACATGACCGGCGTCTCCTGGAAGCGCACCGCCTTCATGCCGTAGCCCTGGGGCGTCTCCGAGGCCACCAGCGTGTTGGATACGGCGGAGAGGTTTTCCGGGATGACCAGCGTGCACTCAAACACGGCCTTGATGGACGGCTCGTCCCAGCAGGGGAAGCACCGGCGGGCGTCCGTCGGCTCAAACTGGGTGGCCGCCATGGTGCGTCTGGAGCCGTCCCGTGCCTGGTAGCTGCTGCGGTAGAACCCGTGCAGACGGTCGTTGAGGACGCCGGTGAAGCGCAGGTGCAACGTGGCGCTGCCCGGCTCCAGCCGTTGCCCAAACGTCACGGCCACCGTCTCCCGCTTCTCGTCCTGCTCAATCTTGGTTGCGCTGTCGCCGGATCCGTCGGGGCGGGTGAGCCACGCCGCCGCCACTTGCATGTCCAGCGCGTTCAGGACAATCTGGTTGGTGGCTTTGAGGACGTTCACGTCAACCTGCTCCTCGCCCGCAAAGGTGAAGGCTTGCAGATCCGGCGTGAGGGTCACGTGGTACTTCACGGGCCGGACGGTATCGGGCAACTGGTAGAACTTGGGCGTGGTCATGGCTGTAATCCTTCTTTGACAGCGGCCTTCGCCGCAGTCTGAGGTGATGGGCATTATAGTAGGGCATTTGCGGCGTGGCTGGCTACGGGGCGAAGTGAGACTGAGCAGACGGCGGCGGAACAGAAAGAGTCGCACCGATACTGTGTGCGTACTGTGGCGTTCACGAGAGGAAGCGGAGGAGAGCTTTTAGATCAAGATGCTGTCTACATCCAACGTCACGTCTGGGAAGGCGAACGGAGCGACAGTATCGCCGGGATAGGCATAACGCAGGTGTGTATAGCCGTTGGGTGTGGGCTCTGTATAGATTTCTATACGCCGAGACACCAGATCTACGAGCCAAGCCTCAGAGATACCTGCCTTGCCATAGAGCGGCATCTTCGTGTCGCGGTCGTAGGCGGCAGTGGTGTCCGCAACTTCTATGACGAGGTAGGCGTCCATAGGAGTGGGCAGGGCGGAGTAATAGTCGTCCTCTTTAGGACGGAAAACCGCCACATCTGGTTCTGGTTCAGAAGTTTCGCTGAGCCGCAGCGAGCTCTGGATGCTGACAAGTGAGCGGCCAGCGAGCTTCAATACCAATTGCCTGGTGAGCCGGTTCACGATAGCCCAGTGCTTGCTCCCAATAGGCGCCATAGCCACGATCTCTCCGCAGATCAACTCAACACGGTCATCCTCTGTAAGGATGCCGCCTTCTAACATGCGGTGGTAGTCGTCAACGGTAAACGTGTGCCGCTGAATTTGCGTTGCCATTGTGGGCTGCCTATTCCTGTTGATAACCTTGCGTTGCCCTGCACTATTGTACGACAAGGCGGTACAAGCCGTCGCTTTGAATTGCCGGGGAGAACGTGCGCACACTTACGATTTGGGGGTGGAGACCCAGGCGACGGCGCCAAGAGAATCGGCCTATCCCTTCACCTGCCCTCGTAGCCTCTCCTAAGCGGCGCGCAGTGCGTCCTCCAGCTTGCCGGCGTCGCGCCCGTCGTCCTGTAAGCGTACCTTCGTCTTGCGGTTACACCGCCGCAAGGTTGTAGGCAATCGCGGCGTATTCTCGCACCATGCGGTGGGTATTGAAAAAGGAGCCGTTGAAGGCAATGGCGGAGCGCATCACCTTGGCATAGGCGCTTGGCCGGCCATAGTAGGCCGGCAGAATGGCGTACTCCAGCTTGTCGTACAGTGAGTGGGCCTCGGCCTCCGCGTTTGGCGGTGTGTCGCCGGCGTCGCCGATGGCCCACCCGGTGACGCCCTCCAGGTGGCCCTCTATCCACCAGCCGTCCAGAACGCTCAGGCTGGGCACCCCGTTGAAGGCGGCCTTCATGCCGCTGGTGCCGGAGGCTTCCAAGGGTTTCTGAGGATTGTTCAGCCACAAATCGGCCCCGCTGGTGAGCAGTCCACCCAATGCCATGTCGTACTCTTCCAGGTAGACCACTTTGACCGTATCGCGCAGGGCTGCGGCGGCCTCAAAGACGCGGCGGATGAGGGCCTTGCCGCCCTCGTCGTAGGGGTGGGCCTTGCCCGAATACACCACCTGCACCGGCCCTACTTCGCTCACGATGCGCCGCAAGCGGTTCAGGTCGTTGAACAGCAGGTCGTGACGCTTGTACGGCGTGGCGCGGCGAGCAAAGGCTATGGTGAAGACGTTGGGATCAAGGCGCGCCTCGGTGCGGCGTTCCACCTCGGTCACAAGGAGCCGCTTTGCCCTGGCGTGGGCCCCCTGGATCTGGTCCAGGGGGATCCCGGTGGCATAGCGGAAGTAGGCGTTATCCCGCCGCCATTCGGGGATGTGCCTGTCGTACAATTCCTGGAATGGACGGCATGTCCAAGTGGTTGCGTGGACGCCGTTCGTCACCGCCGCAATCTGGTAGTTGGGGTACATGACTTTGGTGGTTACGCGGTGACGCATGGCTACGGCGTTGATGCAGCGGGAAAAGGACATCGCCAGATAGGTCATGTCCAGCCAGCCGTCTTCGCAGCAATCGTACACCGTCAACGGTTGTACCCTATCGTGGCCCAGCACAGCGGCCACCTGTTCCATAGGGAAACGGTCGTGGCCGGCCTGCACCGGGGTATGGGTGGTGAAGACGCATTGCTGTCGGACCGCATCGGCTTGTTCGGGCGTCAGGGTGTCAAGGGGCCTGCCGCCGGCACGCTCTATGAGCAGCGCCAGGGTGAGCAAGGCGGGGTGGCCGTCGTTCATGTGATAGGTCTGGACGCGGTGATACCCCATGGCCCGCAGCATGGCGACGCCCCCCATGCCCAGAACGGCCTCCTGGCACAGGCGGTAGTGGCCGTCGCCGCCGTAGAGCGTATCGGTAATGCCCTGGTCCCAGAGAGTGTTCTCCGGCACGCTGGTATCTAGGAAATATACAGGCACTTTCTTGCCCGTCACCCCTTCTACAAGCAGCCGCCACGCCCGTATTTCCACGCGCCGTCCTTCCAGGTACACCGCCGCCCGCTGCGGCATCTCTTCCAGAAATGCTTGCGGCGACCACGCGACAGCGCTGTCCGACTGCTGCCCACGGATGTCCAGGCGCTGGCGAAAATACCCTTTCCGGTGTAAGAGCGTAATAGCCACCAGGGGCAGTCCCAGGTCTGCGGCGGCGCGCAGGGTATCGCCTGCTAGGATGCCCAGGCCGCCGCTGTACGTGGGCATTGCCGCATCCAAGCCGATTTCCATGGAAAAGTAGGCGATTCTTGTCTCAGAAGGGTGGGGGGTTGTCACATTGCACCTTGCAGACCTTGCTTGGACGGGGAGAGAAGGGTAGTAGCGTACACCACCTCCCCTGTAGGTGATTGAGTCTTCTTTGGAGGCCGTCTCTTCGCCTTCATCGGATGCTTGGAGATGCATTATCATAGCACAGGGAAATTGTGTAAAGCGTGGGGCTATGGATACTATTCGCCGGGCAGCGGTGTTTATTGAGACCCAGGGGTGCAAGCTGAATCAGGCGGACACCCAGGCGCTGACCGCCCAGTTTCTCTCCGCCGGATATGCCCTGGCGGAAACCCCGGAGCGCGCCAACGTCTGCGTGGTGAACACCTGCACCATCACCCATGAGGCGGACGCCAAGGCGCGCCAGGCATTGCGGGGCGCGCGCCGCCGGAATCCCCGTGCCCTGGTGGTCGCCACGGGCTGCTATGCCCAGCGCGCTCCTGGACAGCTTGCCCAGCTTGGGCAGGTTGACCTTGTGTTGGGGAATACCGAGAAGGATACCCTCGTAGCCAGGGTGAGCGAGGCGTCGGGAAGCGCGGTGACGCCTTGCAGTGCAGGGGACGCCGCCGTGGTGGAAACCTCGTCGCTGCGTGTGCGGGGGATGGACGAAGGCGCCTTGCCCGTAGCGCCCATGCGCACCCGGGCCATGGTGAAAATACAGGAAGGGTGCGACCAGGTGTGCGCCTATTGCATCGTGCCGAAGGTCCGGGGGAGGGAGCGCAGCATCCACCCCGACGCCCTAGTCGGCCGGGTGCAGCGGCTGGTGGACGAAGGCTATAAAGAGGTAACGCTCACGGGGACGCAGCTTGGGACGTATGGGTTTGATATGCCCGGCGCGTCGCTGGCGGGTCTCATCGCCCGCGTCCTGGCGGAGACAAAGGTAGCGCGCCTGCGCGTGTCATCTTTGCAGGCGCAGGAGATTACCCAAGACCTCCTTGCATTGTGGCAAGACCCAAGGCTGTGCCCCCATTTCCACCTGCCGCTGCAAAGCGGGTCGGCCCAAGTGTTGGAGCACATGCGGCGACGGTATACGCCGGCTAAGTATGCCAGGGCAGTGGAGCTTGTGCGGAGCCGCGTGCCGGGCGCGGCGGTGACTGCGGACGTCATCGCAGGGTTCCCCGGCGAGACGCAGGAGCGCTTTGAAGAGACTTACCGGTTTTGCGAGGGGATTGGGTTCGCGGCCTTGCACGTGTTCCCCTATTCCGTGCGCCCGGGCACCAGCGCCGCCCACGTTGACGGCCAGGTGGAAGACGCAGCCAAGCGGGAGCGTGTGGCGCGGTTGCTGGCGCAGGGCAAGGCGCAGACAGCGCGTTTTCAGAAGGGCTTGGCAGGGTCCGTGCGTCCCGTGCTCTGGGAAACTAGCCGCCTGCTGGGAGTGGACCGTGTCTGGTCCGGCCTGACGGACAACTACGTGCGGGTCAGTGTTGCCTTCGGCATGTCGCTGCGCAACCAGATAACCCCGGTGCTGCTGGAGCGGCGACAGGGCGATACACTGTGGGGAAGGCTGGCAGACCCCTAGCCCAAGGGCACGTTCTGGGGCGTGCCTTCAATCTCCAGCACCAACTCCGTGTGACCTTCTTCCACCAGGGTATTGATCTGCGCACGGATAGACTGGATGTGGGTGTTCATGGCGGCGTGGTTGGCGTCCTCTTGGCTGCGCCAAACGGCAATACGGCCCAACTGTGCCTTGTTGAGCTCAGGCCTGTAGCGAAAGCCGAGTATGTAGCCGGGGAGCTTGGCGTAGTTGGCGTCCAGCTCGTCCAACAACTTTTCCACTCGGGGGCTCTGGCCGGCCAAGGGGCGGACAATGCTCTGTCGTGCGATACGCATGGTTGTCCCTCGTAGTTCGTAGTTTGTGCGTGGCGAAGGAACGGTACAGTTGGGCTTGCGTCTTAGCGAGCTTGCCCTGCGCCTAGTATAGCAGGAAAGTTAGTTGGGGAAAGAGGGGGATGGGAGGAAAAGCGGGAATGCTGGCGCCCCTACGAGAGACCAGAGCGCAACAGGCCACTGGGACGGCAGAAGGGGATATCCCCAACAGTCGGACGGTTGTAGGGCAAGGGCGGCACTCGTGTGGTAGCATAGGTGGACAAATCTTTCGTGCGAGTAAGGTATGTCAATTACCTTTGAACTTGGGAACTCCGACGGGCCCCGGGGCCACGCGCTGCTGTACTACCGGGCTGGGGCGGGCTTCGCCGCGACGTACCTTGTGGTGCTGCCGTTCCAGGTGGACTTTGCCAAATACGTGCCGCCGGTGCTGGCCTCCCAGGTGCGCATGAGCGGGCTGGAGCAGTTCTCCGCCTACGCCCTGCCCCCTGTGCCGGAGGCAATAGAGCTGTACGAAACGCTGGAAGGGCTGGCACGGCGTCGCAACGACGACCTGGTGTTCGGCGGCGAGATCCCCCAGCACGACTTTCTGGAAGCGGCGCAGCGCGTGAACGACGACGTGCAGGAATATGCATCCCTCTACCAGCGGGCGACGACCTCGCCGAATACTAAGTCAGGGCCTGCGTTGCAGGAAGCAGCGTCGGACATGAGCGTCAGCGAGGTCATGTTCTCGCTGATGACTGAAAAGGAGAAGCTGCAGGAGCTGGCAAAGCTGGTGGGCAAGCTGCGCTTCGCCGTGCAGGGCAATGACATTGGCTTGGCCGCGGAGACGGAAGTGGAGATGCAGGCGATTGCGCGCCACCTGCCGGAGAACTACCAGGGGGCAAAACTCATCGCTGCGAGCAAGCTGCCGGGCCAGCGGGGCGACCGCCTGACGCAGCTTTATCTGGAGCGGTGCTACAAGCTGGCAGACGGTGACTTCGGCGGGCTGGCAGGGGTGGAGCACAGTATTCTTCAGTTGGAAACGCCATGACAGAGGCGCTGTACCATCGGGACAGCTACGCGCAGGAGTTCACCGCCACGGTCACTGAGGTGGTGGACAACGGCATTGTGCTGGATCGCACGGCCTTCTACCCCGGCGGCGGGGGCCAGCCCTACGACGTGGGCATACTGCAAGCGGACAGCGTGGACTTCGCCGTGACCCGCATGAGCCGCAAGGACGGCAAGCTCGTCCATGAGCTGGACAAGAAGCCGCCTGCGGTAGGGACGAAGGTGACCGGAAAGCTGGACTGGGACAGGCGCTACAAGCTGATGCGCACGCACACGGCGCTGCACCTGCTGTGCGGCGTGGTGTGGCGTGACTACGGCGCGCAGGTGACCGGCGGCGATATGCAGCCTCTACAGGCGCGCATGGACTTTGAGCTGGAGACGATAGACGCCGCCTTTGCCAAGGAGATAGAGGCGAAGGTGAATGCAGAGATTGCCGCAGCGCGCCAGGTGACGGCGAGGGTCTTGCCCAGGGAGGAGGCCTTCACGCAGTCGGACCTGATCCGCACGAAGATCAACCTGCTGCCTGCGGGCATCACCGAAGTGCGGGTGGTGGAGATCAAGGGCCTGGACTTGCAGGCGGACGGCGGCACCCACGTATCCAACACGCGAGAGGTGGGGTCTATTAAGGTGGTGGGCCACGAAAGCAAGGGGCGCATCAACAAGCGGCTGCGGATTCAGGTGGAGTAGGCAGGGAGAGGCAAGGCATGATTATGGCGAGCGAGCGCTGTGTCTAACGCTTGACCCTGCCCCTACACGCCGTTTCCTCTACGGTGCGGGAGAACCAGAAGACTCTGACCATAAACTCACCTCTTCTTTGTGTCAACTAAGACATTGCAGTAGGTACTAACTTCATGGCAAGCACGCAAACACTGGCGCAACAGACAAACTACAAGTGGTGGGTCTTTGGGGCGATGTCCTTTGGGCTGTTCGTGTCGGTCATGGATCAGAGCGGGCTGAGCATCGCCATACCTCAAATTGCCGGCAGCTTTAAGGCCGGCATCCCTACAGTGCAATGGGTGATGCTGGCCTACATACTGACCATCAGCGCTCTCATGCTGCCAATGGGTCGGCTCTCAGACATCGTCGGACGAAAACGCATCTACACAATTGGGATGCTGGTGTTCGCAGCGGGGGCCGCCCTAGCGGGGTTCGCACCTACCTTGGGCGCGGTGATCTCCATGAAGGTGCTGCAAGGGGTCGGTTCGGCTATGACCCAGGCCACGGGCATGGCCATTGTCATCAGCGCCTTTCCTGCCAAGGAGCGCGGCAAGGCCATCGGCCTGACCACGACCATGGTCGGCATTGGCGCGGTGGCCGGGCCGGTCATGGGCGGCGCGGTGGTACAAGCGCTGGGCTGGCGCGCCATCATGCTGGTAGCCGCGCCGCTAGGAGTGGCATCAGCCCTGGCGGCACTCATGGTCCTGGCACGCGAGGCCGGCGACGGGAAAGGAAACCTGGGTAGCCTACGCAGCTTTGACTACATGGGGGCGGCGCTGTTCACCACGTCTCTTATGGGGTTCCTCTTCATTATGAGTTTCGGCTATCGCCTGGGGTGGACATCGCTGGTTGTGTTGCTCGGTGGTGTTGGGGTCGTGGGAGTGATGGCCCTGTTCGTTGTCGTGGAACGAAAGGCCCCCCAGCCGTTGCTCCACCTGGAACTGCTTCAGCGGCCTGCCTTCTCCATGGGCGCAACGTCTAACGTCCTCTCTTTCATGGCCACTACCGCCGTCTTTTTCCTGATGCCTTTCTACCTCCAGGAGGTGCGGGGGTACTCTCCCTCCGAATCCGGGTTGATTATGGTGGTCGCTGCGGTGTGCATGGCGGTGATTGGGCCGCTGGCAGGGCGATTCTCCGACCGCTTTGGCTTTTGGCGATTCACGAGCCTGGGCGCTGGGATGGCTACACTGTCCTCCCTCCTCTTTTCCCGGCTCACTGCCACCTCTCCTATGGCCCTGGTGTATGTGGCGCTGGCGCTTGCCGGGACCGGCATGGCAACGTTTCAGGCGCCAAACTCCAGTGCGATGCTGGCAAGCGTGGAGCGGGAACGGTACGGCCTGGCCACGGCGTTCCTGAACCTGTCTCGCAACGTCGGGAACATCACCGGCACGGCCCTGGCGACAACGATTGTCACGGCAAGCATGGCGGCCCAGGGGTTTGCGCCGTCGCTGGCGGCGGTAAAGGACTCCAGCGGTGATGCGGTGCGGCTGGCCTTTGCCCAGGGGATGGGCCACGCATTCCTGCTGGCGACGGCGCTGAACGGCGTTGCCCTGGCGCTGTGCCTGGCGCGGCGAAAGGCGTGAGTTACGTAGGGGCGACGCATGCAACGTATCTCGGAATGTGGACACGCCTTCCGAGTGTGACGAAACTCGTATTGGCGCGTACGTAGGGGCGCAGCATGCTGCGCCCCTACGTACGCGCCGTGTTCAACTCTAAGTGACAGCTCACCTTCTGAGACAAACTAGATACGTCGCCCCTGCTGAGGGTACATGGACACAACGCAGAGCCAACGACAATTGCACGTTGCCCTCGTCGTGGGGGTGATGGCGGTATCGCTGGCGGCGGTGTTCATCCGGCTGGCGGGCGAAGCGCCCCCGCTGACCATCGCGTCGTACCGGCTGACGCTGGGCGCGGCGCTGATGGTTGCCTTTGCGTTCTTCTCGTGGGGCCGCGATCCCGATGCTTCGGCGCATCCCTTCCCAGGCGTTGCCGCCCGCGACATTCCTCTCCTCGCCTTCTCTGCGCTGAGCCTGGCGGTGCACTTCTGGACGTGGATCCTTTCACTGCAACATACGTCGGTGGCAAGCTCCGTAGTGCTGGTAACGGCCAGCCCGCTGATCGTCGCCATAGCCTCTCGGGTGTTCCTCAAGGAATCGGTCTCCAAGCAGGCAGCGCTGGGCATCGGCATTGGGCTGGCGGGCGGCGTGGCGCTGGCGGCGGGTGACGCAGGCAAGGGGAGCGAGCTGTTCGGCGACCTGATGGCGTTTTTGGGCGCGGTGTCGGTGGTGGGCTACCTGCTGGCGGGACGGAAGCTGCGGATGAAGATGCCGGCGACGACCTACAACACCATCGTGTACGCGGGGACGGCTGCGCTGCTGCTTGCGCTGGCAGTGGGCACAGGAGCGCAACTGAGCGGCTTCCGCACCGAGACATACCTGTGGCTGGCGGTGACTGCGATAGTCCCGCAGGCCATCGGGCATTCGCTGCTGAACTGGACGCTGGGACGGGTCAGCGCCACGACGGTGGCGATTGCGGTGATGGCGGAGCCGGTGCTGGCAACGATTGTGGCGATCCCGGTGCTGGGCGAGCTGCCGCCGTGGACAAGCGTTGCAGGAGGCGTGCTGATTCTTGCAGGAATCTACGTGGCAATGCAGCGGGGAATGGCAAGGGCAACGCCCTAGTGGGGTGCTTCCGAGGTTCCCTTAGTTTGGGAAAGTAGAGCGGGCATACCACCTCCTCTCTCAAAGCGGAGGAAACCCCTAGCGAGTATTTGCCGGATACGGGCGTGCCTATTCACCGATGAGGGTCTGCATGCGGTTTCTCCGCAGGCGCTGGGAGGACCGAAGACCCCTGTCGCTTGAAAGCCAATACAAACTGGCTACGTATCTCCATTTGCCTCTAGCGAAGGATGGGCTACAAAGATAGAATGAGGTGAATCTTGCATTTCACCTGGATCAGAGAGGTGTGGTTTGCAGGCACGAGCGCAACGTATCGCCATCCCGCGCAGGGTTTCGGCTTTCGCCATGACATTGGGATTTCTTGGATTGAGCCTATCGTTGCTTGGGCAACCCTTGGTTTTCAGGGCGGAAGCCCAGGCATCCGGCAACGTTACCGTCACCGGCACCAACACCGCCAAGATCACCATAGAAATCAGCGATTCCACCGCTGCCTACGGCGTTTCGTTGGCCCCGGATGGGTCCGGCGCTGCGGGTGAGATATCCTCGGTCACCAGCTCCACCGGCAGTGAGGGCGCGTATTACATTTGGACACCTTCGTCCCTGCCCGTGGTGCGGGTCAAAAGCAATAAGACCTGGAACGGCACCATGGCTGCATCGGAAAACGCCGGCACCTCCACCAGCATGACCATCGCGTCCGGCGTGCTGCGCTGGAGCACGTCCGCGCCGGGGTCCTATGCGGAAGCGGCTTCCGCAACCGCCTTCACTACAGGCGCCGCCGCCTGGCAGACCAATCACGCCAAGGGTGTTGCGACCTATAGCCACTACTATGCGCTGCGGGTGGACTGGACCGATGACCCCGGCGCGTTTGCATCTACCGTGACCTATGCCGTCAGCCAGTGAAAGTCTTGAGGTACACATGACCTCAGTCCGTAAGATAGCGCCGGCGACTTTTGGTCTCCGATGGCCGTCCTTGCTCCTGGTAAGCGCCCTTATTCTGGCCCTGGCGGCTTGGGACACCGTTGCCGAGGTAAGCGCAGACGACGTTATCTTGAGCGTGTCGCCCTCGCTGGTGGAGGTCACGGCGACGCAAAACGGAAACGGCAGCCAGGTCATCACCGTCTATAACGACGGCGCACACGCCATGTCTGTTACTGCGTCCATTGAACTTTACAAGGATGCGGCAGGAGACTTCTCCGCGGTTGACTGGCTGGACGTGCAGCCCAAGTCTTTCTCGCTTGATGCGGGCACATCACGCGATATTACGGTGACCATTCATATGCCGGCTGCCGTAAAGAGCGGCGGACGGTACGCTATGGTAGCTGTGAAGGCTGGCGCGGCTGCCAGCGCCGGCGACACCGGAGTATCCGGACAGCTTGGCGTGCCGTTCCTCATCATCGTCAACGGCAATGAGCCGATTGTCCATCAGGCTAAAGTGGAGACGGTGTTTCCTGTGGTGAACATGGACGGCCGCACCGGCGCTGCCCTGGTGGTGCAGAATGATGGCAACGTACACGTAGTAGGCAGCGCGCAACTCCAGATCGCCGACAGCGATGGGGCCAGTGTGGGCGCCCTGGCCATAGAGGAAAGCACCGCCATCATTCCCCATACCAGCGCCATGCTGTTCTCCAACGGCGACCTGGTCCTTGACGAGGGCAAGTCCTACCGGCTGACCGGCACTGTATCCTACAAGAACGGCGCGTCGGAAAAAGTAGACAAGGTTTTTGTTTTTGAGCCGCTTCTGGAATGGCATTCCGTGGAAATCAGCGCCAAGGTTTCCGGCGTATTGCAGCTTGAAGGGGAGTTGCACAATCATTCCGAGGTTGCCATCTACTCCACCTCCAGGTTTGCCCTTGCCGATGCCTCCGGCAGGATTCTACGGACTACCGCCTCACTGCCTGCCCAACTGATCGTGCCTACCATGACCCTTGCAGGGTCCTACCCGCTTGCCTGGCAATTGGAAAAGGGACCGTACAAAGGCGTGCTCGCGGCGGATTACGGCGGCGACAAGGTGGCCAGCATTACCAAAGAGTTCACCGTTGGCGTGGCCAACATTCCCACACCCAGCGCTATCTGGCCGATCACGCCTACCCCCCAAGCGCCTGCCAAGGAGGGCATACCCGGCCCTTTAGTCGCAGCAGCGTTCCTTGCACTGGTCCTGGTTGTTGCAGTGCTCCTTACGCTTCTGATAAGTCGGCGCCGGAAAGACCAACCTGGCGGAGGGCACTAGCCGTTTAGGTACGCGAACGTGATCCTTAAGGTGGTCGTGGCGCTGGGTGTGGCAACGTTGGCCCTCCTGTGGGCAGCCAACGCCCTTGCAGTAACGCCGGACCAGTTCCTGTACGGTACGGCCCAGTCTTCCAGCGAGACTATTACCAACCCAGGGAACAGTATTGACGGCGTGTTCAACGACGCTGTGGCCTCTACCACCGGCCGTTTTGGAGATACCCCATCTGACAACTGGACGTTCAACGCCGTGCAGGACACCGCTGCCCCCGGCGTTGCCGGCGTGCTGACGGAGGTGCGCTTCCGTCAGTCCGGCTGGGTTAACGACAACCTGGGCCTGGAGGCTTACGACGGCGCGACGTGGACGCGCCTTGCGACGTTTGGCCCAAGCAACCCGCCTCCCACCACCCTCGCCACACTAAGCTACGACGCCTCCGCATTCTTCAACAGCGTCGCCAAGGTCAACGCCGCCCAGGTGCGTTTCCTTGGCGCAGGCGCAGGCGGGCCAAAAGACGCTATTACCCTGTATGTGGACGGCGTGCGCCTGGCGGTTGAGACCGCCGCAGCCCCCACGCCGACCCCGACTCCAACGCCCTCTCCCACGCCGACGCCGGCCCCCACGGGTACCACCGACATCACGCCGGACCGGGCCTCCTCGGTCCATCCCGGCGAGACCGCGGCCTACACCCACGCCGTCACTCACTTGGGGACGACGTTTGACTACAAGAACATCACGGCAACCTCCACCCAGGGCTGGCCCATTGCGCTGTACGCAGCGGATGGCGTCTCGCCCCTCGTGGACAACAACAGCGACGGCATCCCGGACACCGGCCGGTTGGACGCCGGGGTCTCGGTCAACATCGTCGTGAAAATAGCCGCGCCCGCTACAGCTACCCCTGGCACGGTAGACCTGGCTACCGTCACCGCCGCCTCCGGGAGGAACCCCATCCCTGCCAACCAGGACGTCGTGACGGATACCACCACCATCATCCCATTTGTTGGACCCACGCCCACGCCTACCCCGACACCCACACCAACGCCCGTGCCTCCCACCGGCACGACAGACATCTCTCCCAACCGGTCATCTACGGTCGTCCCGGGGAACTCGGCGTCCTACACCCATACCGTGACCCACCTGGGGTCGTCCTTTGACTACAAGGACATCACGGCAACCTCCACCCAGGGCTGGCTCATCACCCTGTACGCCGCGAATGGCGTTACACTCCTGACTGACCACAACGCCAACGGGATTCCAGACACGGACCGGTTGGAAGCCGGGGGATCGGTCAACATCGTCGTGAAGATCGCCGTGCCCGCCGGCGGGATTGCAGGCGCAGTGGACGTTGCCGCCATCACCGCCATCTCAGGCCGGAACCCCACGCCTGGCAATCAAGATACCGTGGCCGATACGACCACCGTCGCCGGCGTCATCACCCTTGGCCTGTCCACAAGCGCTATCCTCTTTGGCCAGGTCTCGCCCAACGGTGAGGTTGACCCCGGCGTCACCGGCGTCGCCTCCGTCACCGACGAGCTTGGGGCCTACTACACCAAGGCTGGCGCGGTGCAGGTGACGGTCGCCAGCAACGGCCCGTGGGATGGGGCCTGCGCCGCCAGCGAAAATACGGGCACCGCCGCCGACATCACCATCGCCGGTGGGCGGCTGGAATGGAGCCTGGCAGGCCAGGGGACGTGGACGGCGCTGCTCCTCGCCACGGACCCACCGGCGTACACCAACGCCTGCTTCGCAACCCGTGGCGCTGGCACGCACGTGTACGTCTATGACATGCGCCTTCGCGTCCTGTGGACCGACGACCCCGGCACGTTCAGCGCTGTTGCCGCCTACGCCGCAAGGCAATGAAGCCAGCCGGTCTTGCCCTCCGGCCCTCCCACCTAATCTCTCGCCCGAGATCCAGGGCAGTTATGGTGGTCTGTTTGCTTCGGGATGTTGTATCGCCCTGTGAATCCCGACTAGTCGGGACATCAAGCCGCACCCTTCAGGGCGCGGTGGCGTCCACATGCAACAACACGGGGGTTCTGTTTGCTTTGATTTGGTGAGATTATTTAGCGGGGCGTGTGCGCGCTGTCGCGTAAGCAGCCGCACGGTACATTCTCGGTTTAGCTGACTGTACTCTTCTTGTCACCGTCGCAAAGGTGACGGGCTTGGGGGGTTTGAAGCGTATGGGATGGGGAGTTCCAGCGTGAGTAAGTATCCTTGCCCGCTCTTTTTGCACTCGCACCTGGGCGTAGGGCCGCACATCATTTCGTGCCACGTCTTCCCAGTTGGTGAAATGGCGCTCTAGTTTTGCGGCTTCGGCGGGTGTCCTGTTCTTTATCCCCATGTGGGGCCGCATGTAGTTGTAGTGAATCCCCCAACCATCCAGCACGATGCGGGCTGTTGGAATGCTCTTCATCCCGCGCATTACCTTTGTACGCTCACGGATGCTCCCGTTCAGCCGTTCCATCATGTTGTTGTTATCGGGGGCCGTTATGCCATGAGAGGGCATGTGTTTCACATCTCCCCCGAATACTCGCTCTATGCCCTCTGGGTAGGCTGCAAGCCTGTCTGTGACGATTCTCTTTGGTGGATTGGCCGCTCGCACTTTAGCTTGCTTGAACAGGGTTTCCGCGTCACGGATTGTACGGGTGCGAGACAGGTGTGAGGCCAGGATGAACCGAGTCTGGGTGTCCATGACTGTCCACACCCACACCTTCTCTCCACCTATACGAGTGACCAGTTCATCGGCTACCCACGTATCCCCCGTCTTAGGTTTGTCTTTGGCGGTTTGTGCCTTTGCCAGTCTTGAATAGTCCACGACCCATTCGTAGACGCTGGCCTTTGAAGGCGGGAAGGTATCAAAGGTTGGTTCTAGATTGCGGGATGATTTGCCGATGGAAGTGCCAGTGAAGAAGGAGTTTAGGGCCGTGCCCACCTGTTCAGGCGGGACTCTACGCCCAGGGAGTGCGCCATTGGCGGTAAAGTAGTGTCGGCCTGACTTACAGAAGTAGACCTGTTGGCCCTTGCGGTCATGGCCGTGTTTGATGACGTTGCTTTGACCGCAAACGTCACAGGAAGGCTCACCAGCAAATCCTACAACATCGGGAGACATGCCAGGATTATACCACTAGGGCTGACGGGGATTAATAGGGTTATGGAAGGGTCTCTTGCGTTGTGACCCCGCACAAGGCTATCCTATTCCCAACCAGTAAGAATAGTTTCGCCCAAAAGAAAGCCCCACCTTTTGCGGAGGTGGGGTGAATCCAATGGGACGGGAACCGTAGAACCCTCAATCGTTAAAGGGAGTCTAACGGTCTAAGGCTACTTGTGTCAAGAGCCACCCGCCCCTGCAAGGGCGGGTGGCTCTTTTTCTATCTGGACTCCAAAGCCGTCGTGGGCTTGGCTCCCAAATAGCCTGACAGGGCAGCGACATCTTAGCAGTGTCGGAACTGGGCGTCCACCACGATGGCAGGTAAATCCTTGAGAAAGGAGGACTACCATCGTGGACATTGATGACGCTAAGAACGTCATGGCAATTGCAGTGGCTATGGCAATCACGGGTACTGGTCTAACTATCCTCTTCTGGTTCGCCAGCGCCATTGGACTCTGGGAGAATCTAAGTAGGGCCTTCAATATGGCTGTAGGCGGTTCCTAGATGTCAGGCCCCCCATAATTGGGGGGCCTCTTCCCGTACAGGAGTAAGCAGTTGAACGTAGAGTTTCCTATCCGTACACCCACGTCTGTCCTGTTCTTCATCATTGCCGCTGTGCTCGGCTACTTCGGTGTAGAAAAGCCCTACATGGTGGCTTTCGCATGGTCTGCCTTTTGGTGGTTCATCCTACTGGGGCCGTTGACTTGGCTGGATTCTGCAATTGGCAGAGTCCGTGTTCCGACGCCTGAACATGAGGACATCCCTTACAGACCACTACGACAATGTGACCTCTATTGGGTGATAGAAAGTCTGCTTTTGTTAGCCACCGTTGTAATGGGCATTCTGGCTCTACACTCCCTGATCCAAGGTATTTCCGAAGCCTTTTGATGGACAACATAATCCTCATGATAACCTCCTAGTCGCTCACCAAATCAAAGCAAACAGAACCAACACGGGGCGCGTGTTGACACCCAAGCATGGAGGCGTCTATAGTTTATTGTTCGTAGGACTGTTTTGGAGTTGACATGGATTACGCAGTAGTCAAGACCGGAAGCAAGCAGTACCAGGTCAGCGCGGGGACCGTGCTGGACGTGGAGAAACTGCGCGCCGATAAAGGCGAGACCATTGAGTTGAACGAGGTGCTGCTGGTTTCTCGTGAAGGGAAGCTGACGGTAGGCACGCCGACGGTTGCGGGCGCGAAGGTGGTGGGCGTGGTGGAAGAGCAGCATCGCGGCCCGAAGTTGGTCATCTTTCATTTCAAACCCAAGACACGGCAGGGGACAAAGACGGGCCATCGCCAGTCCCTGACGCGATTACGCGTCACGGAGATCATCGGCGGGTAATCCCGGCATCTCCTGTCTTGTATTCGCATCCCATCGTGCAGAGGAGTCGTTTTCATGGCGCACAAAAAGGGCGGCGGCAGCACCCACAACGGCCGCGATTCCCAAGGCCAGCGGCGAGGCGTCAAGCGCTCCGGCGGCGAGGCGGTCCGTGCAGGCGGCATCCTGGTCCGCCAGACCGGATCGCATATCGTAGCGGGCAAGAACGTTGGCGTTGGCAAAGACTTTACGCTGTACGCGCTGGTGGACGGCAATGTCCGCTACGACTTTGGCAGCAAAACACACAAGCGGGCCAACATTGACCCAGTTCCCGCGGGAGTTTCCAGTGAAGGATAAGATCCATCCCAAGTACTATGAGAATGCCCAGGTGGTATGCTCCTGCGGCAACGTCTTCGTCACAGGCGCAACGGCTCCGACGCTACGCGTTGAAGTGTGCAGCAACTGTCACCCCTTCTTCACGGGCGAGCAACGTATCGTTGATACGGAAGGCCGCGTGGAGCGCATGAAGCGGCGCTACGGCCTCAAATAACAACCTTGGCAAAGGGGCAACGAAAGTTGCCCCTCTTGCTTTAACTGGGGAGATGTTGGGCAGGGCCGGGGATAAGCGAACGGCGATCTTTGTCATAGCGCTTTGTGTTGACCGGGGCTTTGCCCCCACCCCTAAGCACCCCCTGTGTAACACAAGCCCTTCCCAACAGCCGCTGTTTTGGGGAGAATGGAAGCATCTTTCTCGGAACGGAGCAAACATTTGACCTCTGAACAACCAAACACCCCTGCGGCTTCAGTGCGACGGGAGCCGCGCTACCTGTACGGCGGGCAGGCAGTAGTAGAAGGCGTGATGATCCGGGGACGGCGCTTCTACTCGGTGGCGGCGCGCCGGCCCGATGGTCAGCTCACGTCCATCGTGGAGCCATTGGCGACCATGTACACCGGGCGCATCCGGCGCATCCCCGTCGTGCGGGGCACGCTGGTGCTGGCGGAGACGCTGGTGCTGGGCATTAAGGCGCTGATGTACTCGGGCAACGTGGCGATAGAGAAAGAGGGCCAGAAGATCGGCGGGCCGGGCATGGCGCTGACGATGGCATTCTCCATGACCATGGCCATCGCCATCTTCTTCGTGGCGCCCCTGTTCGCGGTGAACCTCTTTGACCGCACGGTCTTCACCGGGGACTCCGCTATGGCGTCGGTGTTGAGCAACATCGTGGAGGGCCTGATACGCCTGGGGCTGTTCCTTGGGTACATCTGGCTCATCGGCCTTATGCCGGACGTCCGGCGGGTCTTCGCCTACCACGGCGCTGAGCACATGACGGTGAAGGCGCACGAAGAGGGGCTGCCGTTGGAAAAGACGTACATCCGGCAGTTCTCCACGGCGCACCCACGCTGCGGCACCGCATTCTTGCTTACCGTGATGGTAGTGGCGATTATTGTGTTTGCCTTCCTGGGTAGGCCGTCGTTGGAGTGGCGCATCCTGTCGCGCATCGTCATGCTGCCCTTGATAGCGGGTATCGCCTACGAGGTGATCCGCTTCAGCGGGCTGCACAGCAAGAACCCGCTGGTCAAGCTGTTGACCGCGCCCAACCTGCTGCTGCAGAAGCTGACGACGCGCGAACCGGACGATAGCCAGATTGAGGTGGCCGTTCACGCTATGGAGACGGTGCTGGCCGCGGACGAAGGCCGCCCGCTGCCGCCGGACGCCGGCAGGGCGGCGGCAGCGTAACGCACTGCCAAAGTCGTCGCAGTCGTGGGGGGACTCATGCCGCACAAATTCGGGCCGGCCTGTACAAATGAGGCCATCGTTTTTGGGGCGCAGCGTCCCGGCTACAACTCCTACGAGGTAGAGCAGCGGTTCGTTGACGAGTGGATCGCCTTCATGCGGCAGCAGAGCGTTTCCAGAGTGGTGTGCCTGCTGCCGCACGATCAGCTTGGCTATTACAGCGAGGACGTTCTCTCTGTATACAGGGTTGCCTTCGCCCTGGACGACGTGCTCTCCGCACCCATTGAAGACTTTTGCATTCAAGTCAGACGAACCTGAAGTCGGTCATGGACTTCCTGGACGCCGGCGTGCGTCTGGCGAAGAAGACCGTGGTGCACTGCTCCGGCGGGTCCGGGCGGACCGGCCACGTGCTAGCTGCGTGGCTGGTGCATCACTACGGAATGGATCCAAGCGCTGCCGTAGACACGGTCATGGCTATGCCGGAGCGTCGTAACCCGTTGGAGGCGGTTCCTGGACTACGACGGAAGCTGACCTTTACGAGCTGCTGAACAGCGTGCGGGGGGCTTTGCCCGGCAATTCAATGTCGCCTTGATCTGGGCGGGCGAACACATTGGTTCGCCACTACGTAGAGGATGCCCTATTGTCCTTCCCCGTCCGGCCTGCACGCCTCCATGACCGCCAGCGTGGACTCCAGTGTGGGACGCGCAGCAACAACGCGGACAATGGCTGTATCAAGCCCCTGGGCCAGGTCTTGGAAGGCCTCAAACGCGCCGCCGGCCGGGCCAAAGTAGCCCACCTTCAGGGCAAGCTCATCGGGGAAGGCATGGATAAGCTGCTCCTCGGAAGCGCCCCGCCGTCGCATGTCGTCCAGGCGCAGCAGGTCCTCGGTGAAGCCCATGCGTTCAAAGTGGCCCCGATAGCCCAGGCCGCGCTCCCGCTCGCTGGGGACCGTCTGGCCGAGGGCGTAGCCCATCATAGCGCGCACGTAGGCGTGACGGGCCACCTGCACGTCGTCATCAACGCAGATGCGGATGTATTCCGACATCTGGACGGCGCTGGGGTCGCGGCCCGCCTTCTTCGCGCCCTCTGCCACCATCTGACGGCTCCAGGCCACCTGGTCAGGCGAGCACCAGTTGAGGGAGACGCCGTCGGCCAGCTCGCCCCCCAGCCGCAGCATCTGCGGGCCAAGTCCCGCCAGGTACACGGGCGTCGGCGGGGGAAGACGAGAGCCGCCCAAGCGTACGCGCGCGCCCTGCAAGGAAGTGGTCTTGCCGTGGTAGTCCACCTCATCGCCGTGCAGCAGCGCCTTGATGATGGTGAGGTAGTCTCGCATGAGGGCGATGACGGGCACGGCGCTGCCGAAGCGGCCCTGGTAGGCGTCGCGGTAGACGCCGCCGGAGCCGATGCCCAGGATAAAGTGGCCGCCGGTCAACTCGCTGGCCGTGGCGGCGCTAGTAGCGAAGGCCAGGGGTGAGAGCACCTCCACCGGATAGACGGCGGTGCCTGTCATCAGGCCTTGCTCCACCATGGCGCGGCTGGCGTGCCAGCGGTGGAGGCAAAGCTGGAAGAAGTCGTAGCCGGCGCCTGCGGGGGTCCACAGGCTGGTGTAGCCCATGCGAGCGGCCCGCCAGCTCAGCTCCGTCTCCTGGTCAGGGGTGAGACGGAGCGAGGCATCCAGTCCAACGCCTATGTTCATAGGGAGGCTCCTTTGCGCTGTCAACACAATCAGGTGACGACAGTTTTGCGGTGCTAGACTTCTTGGGCAAGAGGGATGGCGCGCTCCGGGCGGAGGGCGATAAGAGCAATCAAGACTTGCCTCAGTATTGGCAAAAGACGGTTATCGGTAGTTACCAAAATGCTCTGGGTGGTTACAGCAAGCCGCACGACGTAGCGGTCATCCAAGGGAACTCGCTCTTCGTCGTAGGGAGGATCGTCAAGCTCAGTTACAAAGAAGAACGTCTCTGGATTCCGAGCTATCTGATTGAGAAGTCCAAAGGTCCTGGCGCTTAGAGGTGCACCCTGATTTCCCAAGGCAGACAACTTGCTTTGGCACTTCTCCCATAACTCTTGACTGAACACCAGCTTATGCTTGTTGAGTGCGACATGTTCCAGCAGCCGAAACGAAGAGTCATCGGTTTCACCATCTTCGTTTTCTCCCGTGCAAGCACACACCCAGACGTTCTCATCTAGTGTGAAAGCATGTTTCATTGCCGCTTGCTCAAGGCCTGAACAAATTCACTAAACTGGTCAAGTTCGGCTTCAAAAAAACCCGGCAAACCACCTTTTACTTGCCCCCTGTTGGTGACTTCCAACGCTTTCACATGAGAGACGGACTCTTCTCTTTGGAAGTATAGGATCCCCAAATCCTCCGGTGTTAGCTCTTGACTCGCCACTTTGTTGAGCAGCGCATGCAATACGTGCTCACTATGGGTAATGAGCACCAGTTGCAGGTCATGCTCTTTAGCCCGCTCCAGCAGGATTTTCGTTAGCGTGCCCTGAGCTTTTGGATGGAGATGAGCCTCTGGTTCTTCAATAGCTATGAAAGCGCCTGCGGAACAACTCGCATACTGCATTAAAAGGTGTACAAGTTGATTTGAACCAAACCCTTCATTGACGATGTTCACTCGTCCATGCTTTCCGACCGATTGGATACTCACCTGCTGATCTTCTTCTAGTCTGCCTTGGAGGTGTATGCCAGTAATAGAATCAAACCAAGAACTTATTTGTTCTTCAGTCTCTCTAGACATGGTTAGCGTAGTTGCCAACTCACGGGATCGTTCATGAGGGGTGTGCGCCAAGACAAACTCTTTCCGTCGCCGTTGACTCACAGGCAACATAGGTTCTTCTATCCCACGAGAGGCAGGGACTAACTGGCACTCTGCCACTTGATTGGTCAGTTCGGTGAGCAGTGTATTCATGTCTGTGAGATTGGAAGTGAAGCCATTTAGAATTCCTATTTCTGCGCCGAACACGAGTTGGGAACCAACGTCCTTAAAATCATGACCACTTTCCCATTGAGCTCCCGTTTGTACAGAGAATTGCCAGGAAACTAAGTCGGGATTGGAGACCCGAATAACAGTCTTCCCGGCCAATGTCAGAGCGCTTCCGATTTTCAGGACTCGTTGAATGAAAGCTACGTGCCCCTCCTTATTGAACTTCGTAAAGTCCTTATAATCCCATCTAAGACTGTTAGTCACTGTAACCCCAAGTCCCAGGGCATCACCTGGGGGATGGATAAGCTCGCTCACAGTCCCCAAATTAGCGAACTCACCTCTGGTTACCAAAACATCGTGCCGCCGGGACTGCTTTAGCAGCATGAGCGCCTGCAAGGGCGTGGACTTGCCTGCCCCGTTCGGGCCAATGAACACGTTGATTTTCTTCAAGGGAATCTTGGTGAGTTCCTTGAAGCTCTTGAAGTTTTCCAGGCGTATTTCAGTAATCATCGCTGCCTCCCAGCCTTACGGCCAAGTATAGCATCCCTATCCCCGTCGCTCCCGCAGCACCTTCCACACGTCCTCCGTGGACGCGCCGGAAGCCGCTAGGAGCACCAGGGTGTGGTACAGCAGGTCCGCGACCTCCTGGGGCAGATGCTCTTTGTCGCCGGTGGCCGCGGCAAGGGCAGACTCGCCGGCTTCCTCAATCACCTTCTGGGCGATGCGCGGAACGCCTTCCTTGAACAGGGACGTGGTGTAGCTGCCCTGGGGCAGGTCTCGCTTGCGCTGCTGGATGACGGCGAACAGCTCGTCCAGGATGCCTGCACCGGATTGGTGACGTTCGTACTCCTCCGGCTTCGGGGTCTCAGCCACCGGGGTGAAGAAGCAGGAGGTGTTACCGGTGTGGCACGTCGGCCCTTCGGGGTGCACCTGGAAGAGGAGCGCGTCGCCATCGCAGTCCACGGACGCCGAAATGAAGTTCAGGTAGTTGGCGGAGGTCTCACCCTTCTTCCATAGGTCCTGGCGGCTACGGCTGTAGAACCAGACCCGGCCCTCGGCAAAGGTGCGCTGGATGGAGTCCGGATTCACGTACCCGACCATGAGCACCTGCTTCGTGTCGGCGTCTTGGACGATGGCGGGCGCAAGGCCACGCTCATCCAATCTGATTTTCATCTCAATTGCCCTTCGTTACTGACATCAATGTTCAGGACAAGTATAGATTGGTCATAGGCGTTTGTCTTCACGCCCAACGCCGGGGTAGTTGACAGGGCCTTTCGCTCTTCCAGTGCCTGTGGAGAACCACGACATAGGAGCAGGGTTTCCCTGCCCAAGTTCCCATCTCGCATGGTACCGGCACGACATCACGACATATCGTGCCCTTACGTCATGTTTGACATTGAAGGGCACTGTCCAGACGAAACACCAAAAGATCCTGGGGTAGTCTTTGCCAACCGATTGCACCGCCATTGCCGGGGACTGATCCCGCCACAGCTATGCAGGCCTATCCCCTCGGCATCCCCAGCCCACGCTGCGCAATGATGTTTTGTTGTATCTCCGACGTCCCCGCCGCTATCGTCGCCGACACGCCGCCGTACCACGCCCGCAGCAGCCTGCCCTGCAGCGGCGCGTAGGGCGAGCCTTCCGCAAGTTGCCCGTACAGCCCCATGACCTCCAGCATCCCACGGGCGTTGCGCTGCGTCGTCTCCGCGCCGAACAGCTTGGACACCGACGCCTCCTTGTTCGGGACCTGCCCCTGGCTCTGCATCCACGCAATCTTGTACGCCAGCCAGCGGCCCACCTCTAGGTCTATGTACATCTGCGCCACCCTGTGCCGGACTTCGGGGCGTGAGGCGATGGCCTTACCGCCAACCTGCGCCTCCTTGATGTACGCCGTGAAGTCCCGCAGCACCGGGTAGTTGCTCGCTACACGCTCAATGCCCGACCGTTCGTAGTCCAGGTTCTGCGCCGCCACGTACCAGCCCTGGTCCACGTCCCCCACCATCGCCCCTTTCGGCACGCGCACCCGGTCAAACACGATGGTGCTGAAGCCGTCCACGCCGCCCATGTTCACGATAGGCCGCACGCTGATCCCCGGCAACGCCATATCCACCAGGAACACCGAGATGCCCCGGTGCTTCGGCGCGTCCTGGTTTGTCCGCGCCGCCAGCCACACGTATTGCGAGTGCCGCGCCCCGCTGTTCCACGTCTTCACGCCGCTAATCACGTAGTCGTCCCCGTCACGCTCTGCCCGCGTTTCCAGCGACGCCAGGTCCGACCCTGTCCCCGGCTCGCTGTATCCGATGCAGATGCTCATCTCCCCGCTGGCGATGCGCGGGATGAAGCTGCGTTTCTGCTCCTCGCTCCCGTTCAACATGATGCTGGGGGCCATCTGGTTCTCCGCCGTCAGGTGGTACGCGATGGGTGCGCCTGCCATCACCATCTCCTCCCGGTAGATCAAGAACTCCATGTACCCAAAGCCCTGTCCTGCGTCGCCTACTCGGTCATTCCCTCTTCCCTCTTGGGAAGGGGCAAGGGTTAGGTTTCCCCCTTCACGCAACGGGGAGGGGGACAAATCCCGTAGGGGCACGATATATCGTGCCCCTACGGCCAGGGGGTTAGGTATGCTCCGGTACTCCTCCGGCCACGCCAGCCCGATCCACCCTTGCTGCCCCAGCTTCTGCGAGAACTCCCGCGACACCCCCACGCCCGCCACCTCGTACCGCACGTTGCGGAACTCCGGCGTCAGCTCCTGCGCCAGGTATGCCCGTATCGCCTGCCGCAGCGCCTCTTGTTCAGGTGTAAATGCAAAGTCCACGTCTGTGCTCCGTCATAGGTCTCATGACAAGAAGCGGCCGGTTTTTGTCATGCCAAGTGAGCGAGTCCCGATACATTGAGACGAACAAGGTGAATCTGGAGTGCATCCTTCAACGAAACGCCTGGCCGTAGTCATCTCATCGGAGCGCCCTCTGAGCCGCATCGCCTATTCCGGCAAGCCCCCTTCCCGCGACGGGAAGGGGGACTAAGGAGGTTAGGTTATTGCGTATCATCCTACGTTGACTCCCCCTGGGGCCGATGCTAGCATTGGCTGAGTCAGTCTTTCCGCTCCCATCTTGCCAGTACGCGAGGCCCCCGTGTCCGAGCTCCAGGACATTGCCCGCCGGATCCACGCCTGCCAGGACTGCGCCCTGGCCAAGGGCCGCACCAAGGCAGTGCCCGGGGAGGGGCCGGAACATGCGGAGATCGTGTTTATCGGCGAAGGGCCGGGCTTCAATGAAGACCAGCAAGGCAGGCCCTTTGTGGGCGCTGCTGGCCAGTTCCTGGAGCAGCTCCTGACCTCCGCCGGCCTGAGCCGCAGCCAGGTGTTCATCACCAACATGGTGAAGTGCCGCCCGCCGGAAAACCGCGACCCTCTGCCCAACGAGATCGCCGCGTGCAGCCAGTACCTGGACCGCCAGATCGCCCTCATCAACCCCAAAGTGATTGTGACGCTGGGCCGGCACTCCCTGGGAAAGTTCCTACCCGGCCAGATTATCAGCAAAGTGCACGGCAAGTCACGCACTATCGGCCAGTATGTGGTGTATCCTATGTATCATCCCGCTGCGGCGCTGCACCAGGGAAACCTGCGGAAGGACGTTGAGCAGGACTTCAAGATGCTGGCTGTGCAACTCAAGGCGGCAAAGCAAGCCGAGGAGCCTCAAGAGCCGGAGCCGAAGCAGATGCAGTTGTTCTAAGGGGGTGAGGAGTGCAGAAGACTGTTGAGATAGTCTACAATCCAGAGGCGGTAGTACGCATAGGGGAGTTTATGCCCTACGTGAAGGCAGCCGTTGGCTTGGGGATAGACGCAGGTCGCAGATTAGGGGTTTCAATAGATAAAGTGGGCGTTGGCCTTTTTAAGTCCTATGAAGACCCTGACTACTGGGAGATTGTCTTAACGTTTCTTGGCCCATCGGACAGAGGCAAGCGCCTTGCATTAATGGATGACTTGTCTGGGGCGATCGCCAAATGGAGCAAAGAGCAACCACAACCAGTCCAGGCACTCTTTCTGAGAGTAGCATCAGAAGTGAAGCCTTCTACATCCAATGTTTGATGCCGATGAATTCTGGCTTCTTGCCAGAGAGCTTCTCCGAGACGCTCGGGCTGGGGAAGGCCATTGCCACACGGCAGCCAGTCGGGCCTACTACGCCTTCTTTCTCATAGCCCGCGACCACCTGCGCCTGCCCCTTGCCCACAATGCCAGCGATCATGTCCGCGTCTTATTTGAACTGAGGAGGCGAGGCCGTATTCGCCTTGCCAACGATCTGGCTTCCCTAAGACGGTTGCGTGAACTCGCCGACTATGACCGTACCATCGTAGTAAACCGCTCCGATGTTATGGAGCTTCTTGAAGACGTTGAGGCCCAGTATCAGCAAGTCAAACGCTTATGACCTTCCCCATCACGAGAGTGCACAGGTACACATGACCAACCAACCACTTCGCGTCATTCCCCTGGGCGGCTTGGGCGAGATCGGCAAGAACATGATGGCCCTGGAATACGGCCAGGACATCATCGTCATAGACGCCGGCGTCATGTTCCCAGAAGCGGACATGCTGGGTATTGACCTGGTCATTCCGGATATCGCCTATTTGGAGGACCACCGGGACAGCATCCGTGGCATTTTCATCACCCACGGACACGAGGACCACACCGGCGCGCTGCCCTACGTGCTCGCCGCCATTAACGTGCCAGTGTACGCACCGCGCCTGGCAGCAGGTCTCATCAGCCTCAAGCTGAAGGAGCACAGGCTGCGCGACGTGCGATTGGAAACGGTGGAGCCGGGCAAGCCGGTGCAGGCAGGGGCCTTTAGCGTGGAGTTCTTCCGCGTGTGCCACAGCATCCCGGACGCTATGGGCCTGGCCATACGCCTGCCCCTGGGCCTGGTTATCCACACCGGCGACTTCAAGATTGACCACACCCCTGCCGATGGCGTGCCCACAGACCTGGGTCATCTGGGGCGCATGTGCCAGGATGGCGTTTTTCTCCTGATGTCCGACTCCACCTATGCCGAGGTGGAGGGCTATACGGCCTCGGAACAGGTGGTAGGCGAGGCGCTGGAGGAGGTCATCGCCACAGCGCCCGGACGAGTGATGATCGCAACCTTTGCGTCGCTCATTGCCCGCATACAGCAAGTGATGGACGCCGCCGCCCTGCACGGGCGCAAGGTGTGCGTGGTGGGGCGCAGCATGGTGGACAACGTGAAGATGTCTCTGGACATGGGTTATCTGAAAGACCCCATCGGTGTCCTGGTCCCCCTAAACGCTCTGCGCAGGTTGAAACCACACGAGGTCGTGATAATGACTACCGGCAGCCAGGGCGAACCGACCTCCGCCCTGGTGCGCATCGCCAACGGCGACCACCAGGAGATCAGCATTCAGCCGGGCGATACCGTGGTCATTTCGGCGTCGCCCATCCCCGGCAACGAGAACGTCGTCAGCCGCACCATAGACAATCTCTTCCGCCAGGGTGCGGAGGTCCTGTACGACAGGATCGCCACGGTACACGTACACGGCCACGCCAGCCGGGAAGAGCTGAAGATCATGCTGAACATCACCCGGCCAAAGTTCTTTGTGCCGGTGCACGGCGAATACCGCCACCTCATTTCCCACTGCCGCCTGGCCCAGGAGCTGGGTACGCCAGAGGAGCGCACCTTTGCGCTGGAAGACGGCGACGTGCTGGAGTTGGACGCGGAGTCCGGGCGCGTGGTGGACAAAGTGCAGGCGGGCCACATCTACGTGGACGGCTTGCAGCTCTGGGATCCAGACAGCACCGTGCTGCGGGACCGCCGCACCCTCTCCCGCGACGGCATCGTCATGGTGGTGCTGACGGTGGACAAGCACACCGGCAAGGTGCTGCGGACGCCGGAGGTGGTGTCTATGGGCTTTGTGGAGCCTGGGGAGCACCCGGACCTGATGGCCCGGGCGGCCCACGCCGCCATGAGCGCGGTGGAACGCAAAGGCGCGGAGCATCCCCTGGACTGGTCGTATTTGACCACAGCAGTAAAGCGTCGCCTCAGCGACTTCCTGTACGAAGAGACCCATCTGCGCCCGCTCATTATCCCCGTGCCCGTAGAGGTGTAGGGACACCCTACCCGTAGGGGCGACGCATATGTCGCCCCTACGTTCTCAGCGCCTATCTCCCATCCCAATGCCCCTGCCAGTATGTTCGTCTGCCTATCACTATGCTATCATTATACTATCATCAAAGGAGGCGAACATGATTCGTGAGAAGCCCGTGGCTGCATTTCCCGGCTGGCCCGTCATCGGGGCCATCTTTGCGTTGTTGATCATAGGGACCCTTCTCACCATTGCCGCAGGGGCAACGGGCAGAATCTTTGGGATGGTCGTCGGGTTGATTCTTATCGTCGTAGGGCTGCTTGCACTGCCTGGGTTCTTCTTGGTCAATCCTAACGAGGCGAAGGTGGTGCAACTCCTTGGCCGCTACGTGGGGACCGCGCGCCAGCCGGGGCTTTGGTGGATGAACCCGCTATGCTACCCCAAGACCAGCGTCTCACAACGTGTGCGCAACTTTGAAAGCAGCAAGCTGAAAGTCAACGACCACGACGGCAACCCCATAGACATCGCCGCCGTTGTCGTGTGGAACGTGATAGACACCGCGGAGGCGCTGTTCCAGGTGGACGACTACGAAAACTTTGTGCGGGTGCAGAGCGAGGCGGCCATTCGCAACTTGGCTACGTCCTATCCCTACGACTCTCAGAGTGAATCGCGTGTGGTGCTCCGCCGCAGCAGCGGTGAGATCACCGAGAAGCTGCGCACGGAGATACAGGAGCGCCTGGCCAAGGCGGGCATTGAGGTCATTGAGGCGCGCATCAGCCACCTGGCCTATGCCCAGGAAATTGCCGGCGCCATGCTCCGCCGCCAGCAGGCCTCCGCCATCATCGCGGCCAAGGCGCTGCTTGTGGAAGGGGCGGTGGGTATAGTAGAGGCGGCCCTGGACGAGCTGGCGAAGAAGCACGTGGTGGACCTGGACAACGAACGCAAGGTGGCTATGGTGAGCAACCTGCTGGTGGTGCTGTGCAGCGATCAGCACCCGCAGCCCGTGGTGAACACCGGCACCCTGTACCAATAGCTCGGGAGCGCAAATCGTGGCCGAAAAGAAAGCGTTCCTGTTGCGTGTTGACGCCGCCGTCCTGGACGCCCTGCAAAAGTGGGCGTCGGACGATCTGCGCAGTGCCAACGCCCAGATAGAGTACCTCTTGCGCCGGGCGCTCCAGTCCGCGGGCCGTCTGCCGGCCAGCGGGACGGACAGCGCGCCCCGTTCAGGAGAGGCAGGCAAGGGCTAGACGGGAAGACTTCCTTAAACAGAAAAGCGCCCCTCTTTGTAAGAGGGGCGCTTTATGTAGCCCTTCAGTTGGTAGCGGGGGTAGGAGTCGACAAGAATCCAGCCATACATGCCCCAGGCTCTTCTTCGCTGGACGTAGCCATCTGCTATTCCAGAGAAAGATACCGTGATCCCTCAAATGGCTTGGAATAAATCAAAACTAGGGCTTTATCGTCGTGGAATACCTGCTGAACGATATCACCCGTGATTTCTGCACCGCCAAAGAACTCGCCCGCGTCCAAAGGGTTTTCCGTGTTTGGAGTAAAAAGATCGCTATAAATGATCCCTTTTCTACCAGTAATGCGGAAATAGATGGGATTGTAAACTTCCGTTTTGTCCTTGTTCCCCAGGTTCTGTATGGTCAAAGAGACCACTACCCATTCCTTGTCTACAGCGGGCTTCAGGAATGTGCTTCCTTGCCAACCTCTATTGACTCCCCGCACAGTGATTTCCACATTGTTATGTACCACTGGCTTTCCATATGGTGCCGGGGCGCTTACGTTTTGCCCAGCTTTCTTAGGGTCATAAGTCGGGACAGTTGGAGTTGGCGTGGCCGTTTTCTGGGCGGAATCAGTTGTTGGGGCTGACGACGCGAGAGCGAAGACGAGAATGACAATCATGAAGAAACCACCGACTCCCATCGCAATCCACTTCCAACTTTCTTGGTCTCTTTTCTGCGTTGTAGCAGCGGCACTGACTTTCCCTGATGGAGCCGAAACCGGCTTAACCCCGAGGTCAACTCCGCATCGGACGCAGAACTTGGCAGACGTTGGCAAAGCTGCGCCGCAACGAGAACAATAACGTGACGTTGACACTGCTCACATACCTGTCTATCGGAATCTGCGGTAGGCATGAACTCCACTTTGATGAATATATTCCGTAGACGGTAAATCTGCAAGTCCGTACTTTGAGGGCCACCATGAGGCCAGAAAGTCGGACCTTTGTCAAGGCGAGGGAGAAGCTTGCCTCCCATCTCAGGGAGTTAAGGCAGGAACGTGGCCTTTCTCAAGAGCGGTTGGCAGATCTTGCGGGTTGCGATAGAACTTACATTGGTATGTTGGAGCGCAGAATGGGGAATCCAAGCCTTGGGGTAATTGGGGCCATTGCAGAAGCGTTAGGGGTGGATATCGCCCACTTGCTGGAATAAAGATACAGTCCCTCTCCCTCATCACGGTCAAGGGCCGGAATGAAGAAAGAGGCTATTAGTAACCCCCCCAACAGAAAAGCGCCCCTCTCACCATGAGAGGGGCGCTTTACGTAGCCTAGCTATTGGTAGCGGGGGTAGGACTCGAACCTACGACCTTCGGGTTATGAGCCCGACGAGCTGCCACTGCTCCACCCCGCGACGAGTACAAGGGAAGATGGGGAAACATTGTCTTGGTTCTGCCCGCGACTTAATATGGGTCAAGCCCTCGGGCTATTAGTACCGCTTAGCTGAATCCCTTACGGGACTTACACATGCGGCCTATCAAACAGGTGGTCTTCCTGTGCCCTTACCCCAACTTGCGTTGGATGGGAGATCTCATCTTGGAGCGAGTTTCGCGCTTATATGCTTTCAGCGCTTATCTCATCCAGACATAGCTACCCGGCACTGCTCCTGGCGGAACAACCGGCAAACCAGAGGTCTGTCCCTCCTGGTCCTCTCGTACTAAGGAGAGCTCTCCTCAAATCTCCTGCGCCCACGGCGGATAGAGACCGAACTGTCTCACGACGTTCTGAACCCAGCTCGCGTGCCGCTTTAACCGGCGAACAGCCGGACCCTTGGGACCTTCTCCAGCCCCAGGATGCGACGAGCCGACATCGAGGTGCCAAACCTTGCCGTCGATGTGAACTCTTGGGCAAGATAAGCCTGTTATCCCCAGGGTAGCTTTTATCCGATAAGCCACGGCCCTTCCACACGGGACCGTAGGATCACTTTGGCCTGCTTTCGCACCTGCTCGACTTGTAGGTCTCACAGTCAAGCCCCCTTATGCCAATGCACTCCACGGACGATTTCCACCCGTCCTGAGGGGACCTTTGCACGCCTCCGTTACCTTTTAGGAGGCGACCGCCCCAGTCAAACTGCCCACCAGGCATTGTCCCCCCGCTTGTTCGGGGGTTAGGACCGGAAACACAGAAGAGTGGTATTTCAACGTCGGCTCCACCCTGGCTAGCGCCAGGGCTTCACAGCCTCCCACCTATCCTACACATCCGAGGTTCCAGTCCAATGCCAAGATACAGTAAAGCTCCATGGGGTCTTTTTGTCCTGCCGCGGGACACCCGCATCTTCACGGGTATTGCTATTTCGCCGAGTCTCCCGTCGAGACAGCGCTCAAGTCGTTACACCATTCGTGCGGGTCGGAACTTACCCGACAAGGGACTTCGCTACCTTAGGACCGTTAGAGTTACGGCCGCCGTTCGCTGGGGCTTCGGTTCAAAGCTTCGCTTGCGCTGACCTCTCTCCTTAACCTTCCAGTACTGGGCAGGCATCAGCCCCTATACGTAGGGTTTCCCCTTTGCAGAGACCTGTGTTTTTGTTAAACAGTCGCTTGAGCCAATTTGCTGTGGCCCGGAATAGCTCATACCGCGAGGGTATTTCACCTTCCGGGTACCCCTTATCCCGAAGTTACGGGGTCCTTTTGCCTAGTTCCTTAACGAGAGTTCTCTCGACCGCCTTAGGACGTTTATCCTTGTCTACCAGTGTCGGTTTACGGTACGGACGCCTTTAGCCCATAACAACGAGGCTTTTCTTGACGATATAGGATCAATGGGATCCCCCAGGCGAACCTAGAGTTTCCTCCCCCCTCAGCTCGTAGCGCCGGAGTGGATTTGCCTGCCCCGGCATGGCCTACAGGGGATGACGCACCATGTCCAATGGGTGCGCCCCACCTACCTTCCCGTGTCCCCCCTTTGTTTTAAGCGAACTAACGGCGGTGCAGGAATTTTGACCTGCTGTCCATCGCTTACGCCTTGCGGCCTCAGCTTAGGTCCGACTAACCCTACGTCGACAGACGTTGCGTAGGAATCCTTAGACTTTCGGCGTGTTGGATTTTCACCAACATATACGCTACTCAACCTAGCATTCGCACTTCTGCACACTCCACCCAGCTTTCCAACTGAGCTTCGCTGCATGCAGAACGCTCCCCTACCAATCCCGCTTGCGCGAGATTCCACAGCTTCGGCGGCAGACTTGAGCCCCGTAACGTTGTCGGCGCAGGATCCCTCGACCAGTGAGCTATTACGCACTCTTCAAAGGGTGGCTGCTTCTAAGCCAACCTCCTGGCTGTTTCTGCGATCCTACTTCCTTGCACACTAAGTCTGCACTTCGGGGCCTTAGCTGGTGGTCTGGGTTGTTTCCCTTTCGTCAGCGGAGCTTATCCCCCGTTGACTCACTCCCGGAGTTTAATCTTGAAGCATTCGTGGTTTGATTGAGTTTGGTAGACTCACGTCCCCTAGCCCATTCAGTGCCCTACCTCCTCAAGTTACCTCCGAGGCTGCACCTCAATGCATTTCGAGGAGAACCAGCTATCTCCGAGTTCGTTTGGCATTTCACCTCTACCCTCAGCTCATCCCATATTTTTGTACTAATAAAGGGTTCGGCCCTCTACCCCGAGACTATCGGGGCTTCAGCCTGGCCAAGGGTAGCTCACACGGTTTCGGGTCTACTAGACGCAACTAGCGCCCTATTCGGACTCGCTTTCGCTACGGCTCCGGCGCTGAACGCCTTAACCTCGCTGCGCCTAAGTAACTCGCTAGGTCATTCTTCAATAGGCACGCCGTCATCCCGATTGCTCGAGACTCCGACTGTCTGTAAGCCCACGGTTTCAGGTCTATTTCACTCCCCTTCCGGGGTGCTTTTCACCTTTCCCTCACGGTACTAGTTCACTATCGGTCGCTAAGGGTATTTAGCCTTGGAGGGTGGTCCCCCCAGATTCCCACTGGATTCCACGTGTCCCGTGGTACTCAAGGACTCGTCAGGAGCCTGTTCCCTTTTGCTTACTGGGCTCTCACCGTCTATGGCGGCCCGTTCCAGGGACCTTCTGCTAGAAAACAGGTTTCTTACTCCTTGCCCGCACTGGAGTTTGGGCAGACGGCCTTACAACCCCTAAAAGGCATGGGCCTCCAGGCCGTGAAGCCTCTTAGGTTTAGGCTCTTCCCCGTTCGTTCGCCACTACTAGGGGAATCTCTTTAGATTTCTTTTCCTCGGGGTACTTAGATGTTTCAGTTCCCCCGCTTGCCTCTCCTGACTTATGAGTTGGGCCAGGAGTGACCCCGATTTCTCGGGGCCGGGTTTCCCCATTCGGACATCCCCGTCTAAGCTAGCTAGACAGCTCAACGAGGCATTTCGCAGTCTTGCCGCGTCCTTCTTCGGCCCTTAGCGCCAAGGCATCCACCGTGGGCCCTTAATAGCTTGACCCATACTAAATCCCGGACAGAACCAAGACCATGTTTCCCCATATTCCCTTGTTAAGGTACATCTCCCCGACCATTCGGGGCAAACAAGAAGGCGGCAACCAGTCCCCTTAGCGGACTGGTTGCCGCCTTCGGTTGCTGGTCTTAGGTTGCCTTCTCAGGTTAGGGTGTTCCCCAAAACGCACACTCCTATGAACCTTGGTCTACTATACCAGTCCCTTTGCGGGCACGTCAAGAGCAACAAAGCCAAACTCTTGGCTATCCTTCACTCGTTTGGTGCGCGATTCGCAGTCGCGATGCTTACAGGGGAACGTCCATCAAACAAATGCAAACGGGGCGGAGGGCGTTCACCGCCCCGCCGCACCCGCTTCTGCGTTGTAGCCTGGGTTGGGAGTTGCTAGAATGCCATGAAATGGGTTATCCCAGGAGGGATAGCCCTTATGGGCGTTTCGCAAGAGCCGGAACCCTTCCCTTTGGTGGAAGGTGGTATTGGTAGGGAGCACGCATGGCGCTATCCGGTCTATCCTCGTTGCTACAAGAACTGCCGCAGTACCAGGCGCTGGCAGAGCGGCTGAAGGCGGGCCGGCAGCAAAACGCCTCCATCCTGCAAGCGGCGCGCCCGCTGCTCATCGGCGGGCTATGGAAGGAGCTGCACGCGCCAATGCTGGTGGTGACGCCGCACCCGGAGGACGCCCGCCGCTTGCACGACCAGCTTGCCGCCTACTGGGGCGACACCATCCCGCTGTACCTCTTCGGCGAGTTGGAGGCGCTGCCCTTTGAACGCCTGACGCCGGACTCCGCCACAACACACCAGCGCATCCGCGCTTTGGCGGCTTTGGCGGGCCTCTACCCGGGCCAGCCCGCGCCGCTGGTGGTAACATCGGCGTCGGGCGTTGCGCTGAAAACGTTGCCGCCCGCTATCTTCCACGAGCAGCGGGACCGCCACCGCATCCGCCGAGCCGAGAAGCTCTCTATGGAAGGCATGTTGCAGCGGTGGGCAGCCCTAGGCTATAGGCTTGGGCGCATCGCCGAGGTCCCGGGTGCGGCCAGCCGCAGGGGCGGCATCGTGGACGTGTTCCCGCCGGGCGAGACGCTGCCCTTCCGCCTGGACTTCTGGGGCGACTTCCTTGAGAGCATCAAAACCTACGATCCAGGCTCGCAGCGTTCCCTTGCCCCCGTGGACGAGGCGCTCATCACGCCGGCGCTGGAGCTGTTGCCCGCCCTGGCCGACGCCGAGTACGTGGCGCGGGCTATCGCTGCGCTGGACTTCAGCAAGTGCCCGGACAAGGTGAGCGAACGGATAGACGAAGAGCTTTCCCTGCTGACGACGGGCCAGGAAGTGGAGGATGCGGGCTTCTATCTGGGCTTCTTCAACCGCACCTCGCTGCTGGACTACCTGCCCCAGGGCGGCCTGCTGGTGATGGACCAACCCTTGGAGTTGGAGCAAGCCTTTTGGGAGCAGGATCAGCGCACCGAGGAAATGCGGGCCGCCAAGCAGGGCCGTGGCGAGGTGCCGGGCAACTTCCCTTCGCCCTACTTCACCTGGGAAGACTTGAAGCCCGTGTTTGCGGCCAGAGGCGGCCTCCGGCTGGCGCGCTGGCAGGGGGAGGCGCTGACCGACCTCCCCTTCTTCCAGGCCCCCTCCTTTGGAGGCCAGATGGACGATTTTCTGCGCGACGCTCAAGAGCGGACGTGCCACGGGGAACGCATCGTTATTGCCACCAGCCACGGCGCTCGGCTCCAGGAGCTTATGGCCGGGCACGACATGGGCGCAACTGTGGTGGATGACCTGGAGACGTTGCCCGCGCCGGGAGAGATCGCCATTGTGCGTGGCTTTCTGGGCGAAGGGTGGGAGATGCGGGACGTCGGAGACGCTACGCCCACCCCTACAGGGGTGGGCGTAGCGTCTCCGATGCCGCCCCCTTCAGGGGGCGGTACAAACGTAGCCCTCTTCACCGACGCCGAGATTTTCGGCGCATCCAAAATTGCCCGGCCAAAGCGCCAGTACGCCTACCACGTGCCCTCGCTGCCGGAGGAGATCGCCCCGGGGTCGTTCGTCGTGCATGTGGACCACGGCGTAGCGAAGTTTGCCGGCGTCATCAGCATGGGGGATCCAGGCCAGGAAAAGGAGTACCTGGTGCTGGAGTACGCCGAGGACGATAAGCTGTACGTTCCCGTTGAACAGGCCCACCGCGTAGGGCTGTACGTCGCGCCAACGGATGAAGCGCCGTCGCTGACCCGGCTGGGAACCCAGGAGTGGGCGCACGCCAAGTCCCGTGTGAAGAAGGCGGCGCGGGAGATGGCGGAGGAGCTGCTGGCCCTGTACTCCAAACGGCAGGCCGCCACAGGCATCCCCTTTGGCGCAGACACGCCCTGGCAGCAGGAGGTGGAGGATGCCTTCCCCTATGTGGAGACGCCTGACCAGATGAAGGCCATCGTCCAGGTGAAAGAGGACATGGAAAGCGGCAGACCCATGGACCGCCTGGTGTGCGGCGACGTGGGCTACGGCAAGACGGAGGTGGCCCTGCGCGCCGCCTTCAAGGCGGTGGCCTACGGCTATCAGGTGGCGGTGCTGGTGCCCACGACGGTGTTGGCCCAGCAGCACTACGTTACCTTCAGCGAGCGTCTGCAGCCCTACCCAGTGCGCGTGGAGTCGCTGAGCCGCTTCCGCAGCCCCAAGGAGCAGGACGAAGTGGTGGAAGGGTTGGCTTCCGGCAAGGTGGACATCTGTGTGGGCACGCACCGGCTGCTGCAAAAGGACGTGAAGTTCAAGAACCTGGGCCTGGTGATCGTTGACGAGGAGCACCGCTTTGGCGTAGCCCACAAGGAGCGGCTGAAACACATGCGCGCCGAGGTGGACGTGCTGACCATGTCGGCGACGCCTATCCCTCGCACGCTGAACATGGCCCTTTCCGGCGTGCGGGACATGAGCACCATGGAGACGCCGCCGGAGGAGCGCCTGCCCATCAAGACCTACGTCTCCGAAGACAGTGACGACCTCATCCGCGAGGCCATCCTGCGGGAGCTGGACAGGGGCGGCCAGATTTTCTACGTCCACAACCGCATCTACAACATCTACTCCGTGGTGGAACGCGTGTCCCGTCTCGTCCCGCAGGCGCGCATCGCCGTGGGGCACGGTCGCATGGACGAGGAGGAGCTGGCCAACGTCATGTCCGCCTTCACAAAGGGAGAATACGATGTGCTGGTGTGTACGACGATCATAGAGTCCGGCCTGGACATGCCCAACGCCAACACCCTCATCATAGACCGCGCCGATACCTTCGGCCTGGCGCAGCTCTACCAGCTCCGGGGCCGCGTCGGGCGCGGGCGCAATCGCGCCTACGCCTACCTGATGGCGCCCCGGGGCAGACGCATCACGGAGACGGCCCAGAAGCGCCTGGAGACCATCCTGGCGGCCACGGAGCTAGGCGCGGGCTTCCGCATCGCCATGAAGGACCTGGAGATACGCGGCGCGGGACAAATTCTCGGCGGAGAACAGAGCGGCCACATTGAGTCCGTGGGCTTTGACCTGTACAACCAGCTCCTGACCAAAGCCGTGGAGGAGCTGAAGGCCGGCGCGCCCATGGCCGACGAGACACAGGAGGAGCCGGAGGAAATCACCATCAACTTGAAGCTGCCGGCGCGCATCCCGCCATCCTACGTGGAAGACCTGCCCACGCGCCTGGCCTTCTACCAGCGGCTGAACCACGCCCGCACCCTGAATGCATTAAAAGAGGTGCAGGACGAGCTGTGGGACCGCTTCGGCAAGTTCCCTCGGGAGATGCACAACCTGCTGTACACTGTGCGCGTGCGCGTCCTGGCCCAGCAGGCGGGCGTAGAGGCCCTGACAAAGGAGGCGGACTCCGTATCGGTGCGGCTGAAAGAGGACGTGGGCGGCGCACAGGCTCCGTTGCAGGCGCACCTGGGGCGCAACGTCCGCGTGGGCAACCGTTTCCTGCACCTGGACACGCGCAAGCTGGACCGGCCTTGGGGCCAGGCCCTCCTTGAGCTTCTGGAAGGGGTCCTGGGCTTCAAGGAGCGCATGGCGGGGGTGGTCGTTGGGTGAGGGTGGGGAATATCCAAGGAGTCTACGATATCCTATAATGCGTATTCTGATTGGCTGCATAGGCATAGCTTGAGGAGTTGCCAATGTCTGGGAAGGACTATCTTTTACGCATCAAGGACGAACTCAAGGCAGGACGGAATCAGTGGCGACGTGGAGACAAGGTATTGGCAGCATTCGGCTATTCAAGAAGACGCCAAACTGTCTTGGACATGATAAAAGCTGAGATGGATAAAATCGGACTCACTGCAGATCCTCTAATTGATTCCAATATGCCCCTCGATTTCTCCGTCAGATTTTACCTTTCTGATGGGCCGGCGATTCAAGACGATAAAACTCAGCCAGCTCCTTCCCAAGCAACAAAGCCAGTGGAACCAGTAAAAAAGACGTCAGATGCTGTGCCGCCTGAAATTGAAGTGGAAGTAACCCCTTTCTCAGGTTTCAAAGTAGGCGATCTCGCATCTGCGAACAAAGCGGTTGTCTGCGTAGCCTCTAGTGATACGATAGCAAAAGCCTACACTGAAATGTCCCTCAAGAAATACTCTCAATTAGTTGTAGCTAGCAGCGGTACGCCCAGGATCCAGGATATCAAAGGTATTGTTTCCTACCAATCGATCGCCGAGGCCTTGCTGTCTGGCAAGTCCACAACTGTTGGTCAGTGCCTAGGCAAAACACCGCCGGTTGTGACTCTGGAAGACGATATCGACAAGGTGGTTTCTGAACTGTCTGAGAGTAACGTTGTGTTGGTCAAGAGAGTTGATAATAGGTTATGCGGCATAATAACCGCCTGAGATTTAGCTGATGAGTTCAAAAATCTAGTAGGTCCATTCAAACGAATAGGCGAAATAGAAGTCTTGCTGAGAACTTTGATAGAGACGAAAATTGGCGTCGATACCCTAAAGATCCCCGAACCTAGCCCATTCGTTGAAGGAACAACGCCTGAACTCGATAAATTGACTTTAGGGGAATTGCTTGGAATCATCCAAAGCCCTGACAATTGGTCAAAGCTTGACCTGCCCTACGATAGGGATTCTTTCTGCAGGCAATTGGACAAGATACGCGACTATAGGAACGGACTTATGCATTTTCGTGAAGAACTCGATGCGGAAGAGAGTGACGAAATACGCAACTTTTGTGACATGATGCGGAAAGTCGCATCGCAGACTTCCCCAGCCTGAGGGTAGGGTTACCTTTGCGAGTGGGAGCACGCAGACCTATGAAGAAGATAGAGCAAGCAAAGGCGCTGGCAACCCTTGCAGAATACTCCGAACAACTAGAGGGCAAACCCTTGGTTGTCACCAAGCGGGGTAGACCCGTGGCCGTACTCGTACCGATTAAAGGGATGGATTTTGAGAGCCTTTCTCTTGGCACCAATCCTGACTTCCTAGCTATCATTGAGCGTTCCAGGGCCAGCCAAGAGAAAGAAGGCGGCATTTCCTTAGAGGACATCCGCAAAGAGTTTGGCTTACCTGAGAAAGCCCCTGAGTCGCCCAAGAAGACGCGGAAAAAGGCTGTAGTGTAAGCACGGCTTGCTTGGGGTAAAGCAACCTCTCACCGGCATTCCTTTGACCACAGTAGGGGCTAGATGCCATGACCACCGCTAAAGACAAAGAAGCACTCAAGCGCTACCTGGAATACGCCCTCGCCGACTACATGGCGGGCAAGAAGGGCCAGCGCGCCATCATCGGCGACATCCAGACCTCCAGCATACGGGGCAAAGAGCTGACCGCGCTGCTGGAGAACCAGCGCAGCAGGGGCGACGCCGCAAAGTTTGAGTCGCTCCGTCGTGAGTGCGAGACGCGCGGCTGGCTGTAGCTTACCCTCAACAAAAAGCGCCTCGGAAGAGGGTATCTCTTCCGAGGCGCTTTTGCTTATGTGCGAATAACGCCTTACGGTTCGTCCCGCCGTGGCATTGGCGCACCATAGCCCCCGGCCACTGCTACTTGGGGCACTGCCGCCGGCCCACGCGGCCATTGCAGCATCACCTTCACGCCGGCAGCGCCCGTCGCTATCGCTCGTGGCAAGTCAGCCGCGTCCAGGGTATACACGTTCCAGGCCAGCCGCATCCTTGCCAGAAGCCGGATCAACTGCCAGCTCAAGTCAAAGTGATACCAGTACAGACCGTGGCGAGCTGACCGGGGCGAAGCATGATGGGTGTTGTGCGCGCCCTCGCCGAACGCCAGCAGGCCCACCAGCCAGTGGTTGGAGCTGAGGTCCTTCGTCCTGAACGGACGCTTGCCAAAGATATGGCACACGGAGTTGACGGACCACGTCACGTGATGCGTCAGGAACACGCGTACCAGCCCGCCCCACAGTAGGCCCGACCATCCGCCGATGAGGAAAGGAATGAGCAGGCTGAGGACCACCCAAAGAAGGGCGGTCTTCTGGACAAAGACGAGGTCGCGGTCTAGCAGCAGGTCCTTGGCCCACTTCTGCGGGTCAGCCTCTTTGCCCTCCAGGAGCCAGCCCACGTGGGCGTGAAAGAAGCCGGTGACGATGTTCTTGCTCAGATGAGGGCTGTGCAGGTCGCCCTCTTTATCGGAAAAGGCGTGGTGCTTTCTATGGTTGGCCGCCCAGGAGATGGGCGTGCCCTCTAAGGACATGGTCCCCAATATAACGAGGATGAGCTTCACTACACGGTTGGTCTTGAAGCTGTCGTGGGTCACGTACCGGTGGTAGCCAACGGTGACGCCAAAGGCGACCAGGGTGTACATCACCCCTAGGGTCAGCATGTCTTTCCAATGGGCCATCCCATTCCACCCCAAGTAGATGGCGTAGGCGGTGGCGAGAAGCGGGCCGACAACCATGCTGAAAACAATGAGGCCCCTCAATCGGTGGTTCAAGATTACCTCCCTGTTGCTGCTGGGGATAACTACGAGCCGTACTACGGCGTTGGAGCACGAGGCAGTAATAAGCACGTGCAGAGTGGCAGTGGCGGCGGAGAAACCGGGGAGTCAAACCGCTGCATCTCGCCGGGCGCTAGCTGTTGGCTAGCTGGGGCAGAGCCCGATGGCGGAGTGGGGCGGGAGGGGTACAAACGAGGACTTGCCCTGGTGCATAGAACTCTGAATTGGTGTAAGTGTACCTATCTTTTCTCTGAGCGTCAACGAAAGAGTGTGGAAGGTAATGTTTGCTTCGGGATGCTGTACTGTCGTCTAAACGGAGCGGCATCAAGCCGCACCCTTCAGGGTGCGGTGTCGTCAACCCCATGCAAACAAAACCGTGTGGAAGGTAATGTTGCAGGTGCATCTACAAAAATGTAGACTGCTAGTAGAGACTTCGCAGAGGCCATTATGACCACCACGACTACCACCACTGTGCGGCTCAATAAGGAGACCGTAGAAGTCCTTCGCCGCCTCGCCGCTGAAACGCATGAACCCATGCAGCAGGTGCTGGCAAAGGCGGTAGAGGCGTTCCGCAGACAGCGGCTGCTGGAGCAGGCCAACGCCGCCTTCGCCAGCTTGCGCGCCGAGCCGGGAGCGTGGGCCAGCGAGCAGGTAGAGCGCCGCGATTGGGAAGCAACGCTGGGCGACGGCCAGGTTGAGGCTTGAACACTCATCTGCCAAGTCGCGGCGACGTGTGGCTGGTGGACCTCAACCCAACCCGGGGGCACGAGCAAGCCGGAATGCGCCCGGCGCTTGTACTGTCTACCAACCTCTTCAATCACGGCCCGGCCGAGCTGGTTATTGTCGTGCCCATTACGACAACCTTCCGGCAAATTCCCTTACACGTTGCCATAAAGCCTCCCGACGGCGGCTTGAGAGAGCAAAGCTACGCCAAGTGCGAAGACTTACGGCCCGTGTCCCGTGAACGTCTCTTGCGCCGTTTGGGGGCCGTAGCCGCCGCAACGTTGAACGAAGTCAACGATAAAGTGCGCATTCTCCTGGAGCTTTAGGCGCTCAAGCCCCTGGCTCTCCTGGCTACCCTCCTCTTGCCCAGCAGCCCGCAGAGATGTACAGTGCAGAGGTCAGCCCCCGTATTCTACAAGCAAGGACCGTGCCGCCCGTGGAACACGCTGAAGATGCTATGCAGGGCAACCCAGGGGTGCTCCGTCACTACCGAGACCTGCTGCCTATTACCGGCGACACGCCAAGGATCAGCCTAGGAGAAGGCAACACGCCCCTCGTGCACTCCCGGCACATCGGCAAGAGCGTCGGCTGCGACGAGCTGTACTTCAAGCTGGAAGGCTGTAACCCAACGGGTTCCTTCAAAGACCGAGGCATGGTGGTGGCCGTCGCCAAAGCGATGGAGGCCAAAAGCAGCACCATCGTGTGCGCGTCTACAGGCAACACCAGCGCGTCGGCGGCGGCCTACGGAGCCTACTGCGGGCTGAACACCGTAGTGCTGGTGCCCAAAGGGAACGTGGCCTCGGGCAAGCTGGCGCAGGCGGTGGCCTACGGCGCCAAAATCCTCATGGTCAACGGCAATTTTGACCAGGCTCTGAACCTTGTAAGGGAGCTTTCCAACAGCTACCCCATCACCCTGGTGAACTCGGTGAACCCGCACCGCATCCAGGGACAAAAGACGGCGGCCTTTGAGGTGTCCGACGCCCTGGGCGATGCCCCGGACTTCTTGTTCATCCCCGTGGGCAACGCTGGCAACATCACCGCCTACTGGCTGGGCTTCTGCGAGTATTTTGCTATGGAGAAGGTGAGCCGCCGCCCCAGGATGATGGGCTTCCAGGCGGAGGGCGCTGCCCCCATCGTCAAGGGCCATCCCATTGAGAACCCTCAGACCGTTGCCACCGCCATACGCATCGGTAATCCGGCGAGCTGGCGCAGCGCGGTGAAGGCGCGGGACGAATCCGGCGGGCGCATTGACGCCGTGACCGACGACGAAATCCTGGCCGCCTACAAACTGCTTGCCAGCAAGGAAGGCATCTTCGGCGAGCCGGCTTCGGCGGCCTCCGTTGCGGGCCTGCTGAAGAGTGTTCAGGCGGGCCTGGACATGAAGGGCAAGCGAGCGGTGTGCGTCATCACCGGCAACGGCCTGAAAGACCCGGAGTTGGCGGCCAAACACGCCAACTCCCATCCGGTGGAGATTGAAGCCAACTTGGCCTCGGTGGAAAAGGCGCTGGAGTTGGGGACGATGAGGCGGTAGGCATGACGACAACGAAGAAGCGAGTCAAACAAGATCGCCTCGCTATCGCGCGGGCGTTCGTGACCAGGTTTCAGGAGCAGGCCCTGGGCTTCCTGGCGGAACGCGGCGTGGCGGTGACAGAGGCGAGAATCTTCGCAGGGCGGTCCTATGAAGAGCCATCCTGGGAGCAGAGCATTCTGACGTTGGTCTTGCCGGTGAATGCGGAAACGGCCTTTGCTCTGTGGGATGAACTCAGCGGAATGTTGAACAGAGCTATTGAGCAAGAACCCGCTGAATTGCAAGAAATCTTGCTGGATGCCACTTCAGTGGACATTGAGTGGGACCTGAATGCCGCCGTCTGATGCTGAAGCATTCCTGCGCCTTGCCGAACGCCTTGTAGCGCAAGACCAAAGCGAAGCAGCCTATAGAACGGCGATTAGTCGAGCCTATTACGCCTGCCATCTTGTAGGGCGAGAAAGCACCTGGCTGAGGGGTTGGTTCAATCCAACCCTGACAGGCGCTGACCACGCTGGGCTCATCAGAGTGCTGAACAACCGAGTGACGTGGTACCGCGAGCTAGACCGGCTTCGCAGGCTCCGCGAGCGCGCAGATTACCACATAGAGGCAGTGGAGCGGGCCAGGGGGCCGATTCCATGCGAATTCTGCGCGCTGTGGCGGGTGCCGTCCAACCTCGTGACAGACAGGCACTGGGGGCAAGCGCAGAGCCTCGCCGCGTACGTCCTCCCGCACCTCAGACAGATCACGCCGATGTCTTCCTAACACAGTCATCATGCACAACCTTCTGCCAGACCAGACCATCGCCGCCGCCGTCGCCGGCATCCTCACCGCCATCGGCGAGGATGTGGAGCGCCCCGGCCTGAGGGATACGCCCAACCGCGTGGCGGAGATGTACCGTGAGCTGTTCTCCGGCCTGGGCCGTGACCCGGCGGAAGAGTTGAGCGTTGCCTTTGAAGAGGGCCACCATGACCTCATCGTCCTCAAAGACATCCCCTTTTACTCCATGTGCGAGCACCACCTGACGCCCTTCTTCGGCATAGTCAGCGTCGCCTACCTCCCCAACGGGCGCGTAGTCGGCCTGAGCAAAATCGTCCGGGCCATGGAAGTGCTAGCAAAGCGCCCGCAGCTCCAGGAGCGTTTGACGGCGCAGCTTGCCGATGCGCTGTACGGCAGCCTGGGGGCTAAGGGCGTTGCCGTGGTGGTCAAGGCGGAGCACCTGTGTATGAGCATGAGGGGCGTGCGTAAGCCGGGGGTGCAGGTGGCGACTTCGGCCCTGCGCGGAACCTTCTCCCAGGGGTCAAGCATCCAACAAGAGATACTGGCCCAACTGGGAGGCGTTTTTTGATAGCCACGGTGGCAACAGAAGAGACTTTTGAGCAGCTCTGGAAGGACTGGGAGGCGTTGCTGTCCCACTGTCCGGGCCAGCGCGTGTTCCAGACTCCTACTTGGCATCACTTGTGGTGGCAGGAGATGGCGGACGGCGCAGAGCTACACCTGACGTCTTTGCGGGAAGACGGCAAGCTGGTGGGCCTTGCGCCGTTGATGTGTAAAGGCGACAGCCTTTCTTTTCTCGGCGACACCGACCTGTGGGACTACCACGATTTCATCGTTGCTCCCGGCAAAGAGCAGGACTTCTTCCCCTACCTGTTTGACGTGCTGGACCGCCAGCCTTGGCGCGAATTCACACTCACTTCCGTCCCCGAGACCTCCAGTTTCCTGGCCCACCTCAACCAATTGTGCAACGCTCGCGGGTATACCGTTGAGCAGACGCCGGAAGACGTGGCCCCCGGGCTGGCGTTGCCTGCCTCTTGGGATGAGTACCTCTCGTCGCTTAGCAAGAAGGACCGCCACGAACTGCGGCGCAAGCTGCGCCGGCTGGAAAGCCAGGCCGATTTCAAATGGTACGACTGTAGCGCGTCGGCCCACGAACCCGAAGCCTTCAACCGCGACCTCACCGACTTCTTCACCCTCATGGGCCAGAGCCGCGCTGAGAAAGCCGCATTCTTGACCCCGGACCGGGAGGCCTTCTTTCGCCGCATGGCTGCTCGTCTGGCCGAAGCTGGATGCTTGCGCCTCTTTTTCATGGAAGTGGAAGGCAAACGGGTGGCCGGCGCCTGGTGTTTTGACTACGGCGACACACGCTTCCTCTACAACAGCGGGTATAACCCCGCGTATGCGCCCTTGAGCGTTGGCCTGCTGCTGAACGCACTCAGCCTGCGTCAGGCCATTGAAGAGGGCAAGAAGTATTTTGACTTCTTGCGTGGGAATGAGCCGTACAAGTACGACCTTGGCGCCAAAGACGTGCAGTTGTACCGAATCGTGATCCGCAGGTAATTGGCTTTGAAACACATTGCTTTTGTTAGCGTCCACGGCTGCCCCCTGGCGGTGCTGGGTTCCAAGAGCGCCGGGGGCATGAACGTGTACATCCGCGCCCTGGCCCAAGGCCTGGGCCGTCTTGGTTTTGCGGTGGACATCTTCACCCGCCGCCACGGCTCCGGCGAACCGGCCATCAATGCTATTGATGCGAACGTTCGCATCGTCCACATTGACGCGGGGCCAGAGGACGCGCCCAAAGAGGCCATGTTCGGCTACTGCCCCAGCTTTTTGGAAGGCGTGCGGGCCTTTGCCCATGATGAGAACCTTCAATACGACCTGCTGCACTCCCACTACTGGCTTTCCGGCTGGGTGTGCCAGGCCCTCTCCCAGCAGTGGGGCATCCCCCACGTTGTCACCTTTCATACCCTGGCGGAGATAAAGACCCGCGCCAAGACGGGCGAAGGCGAGGCAACGCCGCGCAATGCCACCGAGCACGAGGTGGTGGCCTGCGCCGACCGCATCGTCGTCTCCACCGGCTACGAAGTGCAGGCCCTGCAGCAGCTCTACGGCGCAGACCAGGAAAAAGTACGTGTGGTGCCCGGCGGCGTAGACCTGGACCTGTTCCACCCAGCCAGCCAGCGGGCTGCGCGGGACCGGTTGGGCCTCAACGGGCACAAGACCATCCTGTACGTGGGCAGGCTGGACCCCATCAAGGGCGTGGAGACGCTCATGCACACCCTTTCCCAGCTTGAGGAGTCCGGGGACGTACAGCTCTTGGTGATCGGCGGCAGTGAGGCTGATGGCGAGTACCAGCGGCTGAAGGCGCTGACTGCGCAGCTTGGCCTATCGAACAAGATCACGTTCCTGGGCAGCCGGCAGCACGAGATGTTGCCTACCTACTATCAGGCGGCGGACGTGTGCGTGGTCCCTTCCTATTACGAGAGCTTTGGCCTGGTGGCATTGGAGGCTATGGCGTGCGGTACGCCCGTGGTGGCCTCCCGCGTGCCGGGACTACAGACCATCGTGCAAGACAACCGCTCCGGCTATCTGGTCGCCTGGCACTGCCCCGACGCCTACGCCGACCGCCTAGATGTGTTGCTCTCCAACGATTCCCTGCGTCAAAGCATGGGCAGGCAGGCGCGAGAGACGGCGGTGGGCATGAGTTGGGATGGCACGGCCCAGGGCGTGGCCCAGGTCTACGCCGAGCTTGGCGTCAGGGCAGACTAGCGCCGCGTTTACTTCCCCTCGTTGCGTGGTTCCCATTGACTCTCATGCGTTTCGTGTTACCCTTTTTCCTCACAATCCCTACAAGCGGAGGCCTGCGTTATGGCAGACATGATTGACCGGCCACAACGGGCGATGGTGGTCTTTGCACACCCCGACGACGAGATAGGCTGTGCGGGAACCATCGCTGGGTGGACCCGGCTGGGCACGGAGGTATGCCTTGTCCTGTGTACCAATGGCGACAAGGGTACCCCTGACCTGGAAATGCTTCCAGAGGAATTGGCTAAGATCCGCGCCAAAGAGCAGCAAGACGCGGCGACAGCCCTGGGTGTGAATGACCTGGTGATGCTGGGCTACCCGGACGGTGGATTGGAAGACACCAAGGAGTTCCGTGGCAGGCTGGTGCGCGAAATACGCCGGTTCCGTCCAGAGGTGATCTTTACCCACGCGCCAGTGGCAATTACGCGCCACAACCACCGGGACCACCGCATGACCGGCGTTGTGACGCTGGACGCCGTGTATCCCTACGCCCGAGACCCCTGGCATTTCGTGGAGCTTACCAAGGATGGCTTGCAGCCGCACAAGGTTGGCACGGTGCTTATGTGGGGCGCTGACAACCCGGATATCTACTCCGACATTAGCGAAACTATGGATCAGAAGATACAGGCGATGATGTGCCACCATAGCCAGTTCGGGAGGCCAAACCGCGACCCGAACCGCCAGCCGGGGGACTTCATGCGCGAGGGCGCAAAGCGCCAGGGCGAGCGGGCAGGCTTGCAGTTTGCCGAGGCCTTCGCCAAACTGGAGTTTCGCGTTTAAGGGGCTGCGCTCCACGTGATAGCAACATTGGAATAAGATAAGGGTAGGGGAGGGTTGCAAACCCTCCCCTACCCTTATTCAAGGCTGTTCTAATCGCCCCTGCTCTTTGTGGGGACGCGAACTCTCACAGACGGGCCTGAGTGCTAAGATGGATGAGGCTCAAGGCATCCTGAAGGCAAAGGGAGACGCTATTTGTGAAACGATGGTGGCTCCGGTGTATCCTATCCGCCCTGTTGAACGCCCTCATCTGGGTGACGCCGCCGCCTATTCACTTTGCCTCCCTCTTGCTGCCCTTCTTTAGCGGGTATTCAATTGCCTCCGGCTGGGAGAAGAAGGGACTGCTGCCTGCCCTGCGCATCGGTGGCGTCATGGGCCTAACCCTCGGCGCAACGGCGCTGGCAGCAGGCGGCTTGGGCAGCCTGGTAGTCGGTGCGTTGCTTGGCATCGGCATATCTTCCAGCTTCGGAGTGATCTTTTTCTTCGTATGCGTCGCCATAGGCTGCTACACGGCCATGGCCGCGACCATTGGCGCATTGCTGGCAAACCGCAAGGCATCCGGGGGGAAGGTAGGCCGGAATATGGGATAGGCGACGCCCGCGCGCACTCCGGGGTATTGCAGTGGCGAGTTCCCTGTGATTGTGCAGCTACGCCAGATACAAGGAGCGGGCGATGCGCAGGATGAGCTCGGGGAAGAACTTGACGCACCGAAGGACGAAAGCGCCGATGAGCGCGGCGCCGGCGCCGATGGCCGCGCCGCCCAGGATGTCAAGCGGGTACGCTACCCCGGAATAGACCCTCGCCAGGGCGTACAACGTAGCGGCCACCAAGAGCGCCGCGCCCACTCTGCGGTTCCACAGCCAAACGCCGGTGGCAAGAGAGAACCCTACGATAGCGGGATGGGAAGGGAAGGAGGAATCGGTAGGCTGATAAAAGAGGAGCGAGACCGGCAGCGTGCTGAAGGGCCTTGGGCGAAAGAGGAAAACGTTGAACAAATCCAGCACCACGCTGGCGAGGCCCAGAGCAATGATACCGACAATAACGCCATGCTGGTTCCGAAGGCGGGCTATCGCATCGGCCCCGGTGAACCAGAGGCCCAGCAGCGTCAGAGACAATACTAGAGGGACCAGATAGTCGCTCACCACCAACTGAGCAAGACTATCCAGCCACGGGAAACGGCCCACCCAGCCGTTCAGCCAGAGGAAGGCTTTTTCGTCTGCTGCTTCCAAGAGCTCCATCGGTGGCGTACCTCTTCGGAGATCAGATGAAGATAGGTTGTGGAACGCAGGGCATCCAGGCTACGCCTGACGCGGCCCGCCATCATGCGACGGTTGCGCAGCGAGGAGATGGTCAAGAGGATGACGAGGGCGGCCACTGCCCCCGCGCCAAACAAGAGCGCCTGCTGATTGCCGTTCAAGCCCGCCAGCGTATCCGGGATGTTGCGCGGCTTGGCAATGAAAAACCACGCCAGCGCAACGATGGTGAGCGTCAGTCCCACGAACTGAGACTTGCGGGCGCCCATAATGAACAGCCCGCGAAAGCCTCCGCGCGCCGTAACGAACAGCAGCACGCCGAAGGACGCGACAAAACTCAAGAGCAGGTAGTCTCCAAAGAACTTATACATTGCAGTCGTTATGCCAGCGTATTAGAGGCGTCAGTCCTGGCTTACAGCGCACTAGGCGCGGCAAGCCGGCAATGCGCAGATCATGGTTTTGGGACTGTAACGCACACGGCAATCCGTGGCAACCTGCGTATCGCCCAAATCTGCGTCCATTATAGTACCAGGTTGGGCATGTTCAGCAAGTGTGGCTACCCAACCCGTACAACGGCCACGAAAGAGGGGAGTGCCGAGGGGCAAAGCCCCTTTGCCGGGAGTCTGGGGGTGTCCCTCAGATACATACTTTTCCCCCTTCCTGGTACAGTCAGGAAGGGGGCCGGGGGGATCGTCTCAGCACCCTGCTACCGCGTCGCCTTCCACACATGGTACATGCGCTGTAGTGCGGAGAACGCCGAGGTGACGAAGATAATCGCCACCGCCAGGAACACCCAGCCCGTCAGCAGGCCCAGCACCATGACCACGACGCGCTCGGTGCGTGTCACCAGCCCGGACTCTTTCATCGTCACGCCCAGGCCCTCGCCGCGGGCGCGGATGTAGCTCACCAGGAAGGATGCCACCATTGCGCCGAAGGCCAGGAACGCGCCGCCGTTGTTGTCCGTCCACACGAAGTGCACCAGCAGGCCCATGAGCACGACGGCCTCCGCCAGGCGGTCCACCACCGAGTCCAGCGCCGCGCCGAACTTGTTGGCCTTGCCCGTCAGTCGTGCCAGCGCGCCGTCCAGCATGTCCATGGCGCTGGCGACGAGCAGCACAACCCCTGCCCACAGGAACTGCCCACGCGACGCCAGGTGGGCGGCCAGCGCAGTGACGGCCAGCCCCAGCAACGTAACGGCGTTGGGGGTAAGGTGCATCGCCCGCAGGAGCCGGGCCATTGGTTGCTCAAACAGGCGGGACAGGTTGGAACGCATCTGGTCGCGCAGTGTCATGGAAGGCATTATGCCATATCCGATGGCCGCACACATGCGTCGCGCGGTGCTGTAACGCTTGACGCACGGCCCACCACCCCTGTCATTCTGAGCGAGTCCCGATGGTAATCGGGACATCTGCGAAGAATCTCTCCTGGGTAGTTTGGCGTCGCGCGGCCCATTGCCTTACAGGCCGGGAGAGATTCTTCGTCGCTGCGTCCTTCAGTCGAAGGACTGCGGGCCTCAGAAGGTGTTGACAAACTAAGAGAATAAGGTCATGCACTCCGGCTCCCCAGCTTGGGCGCGTTGCAGGAAGGCTCTGATCCTGCGCCTCCGAGTCAAGACCGATAGATAGGCCAGACTTACTTTGTCCACACCTTCTCAGAGCTTGTGAATAAATGCCTTGTTGGCGGCTAGGTTTAGGCAGAGGAATAGAGGAAGATAGGGGAAACGAACGAGGGAGTGGACGATGAGCCAGGAGACCTTGTTCCCCTTGCCGGAAGAACAAGAAATGCCTCCCCGTCCCGCCACCAGGCGGGAAGAGGCCAGGGTGGTGTTGGCGGTGCGGAACCAGGCGGAGATGATGGTGCGGGACCTGGACAGCCGGTGGCGGAGGACCATCTGGTCCGTACCCTGTGGGCCTTTTTGGAGCAGTTGGACCTGGCGGCGTTTTACGGGTCCGTCCGTGCGGTCATAGACCGGCCTGGCAGGCCGCCCAGCGACCCTGCGGTGCTGCTGGCCTTGTGGCTCTACGCCACCGTGGAGGGAGTGGGAAGCGCCCGGCGTCTGGACCGGCTGTGCCATGAGCACGACGTCTACCGCTGGCTTCGCGGGAACGTGCCGGTGGACTATCACGTGCTGTCGGATTTCCGAGTGGCCCATCAGCAGGCCCTGGACAAACTGCTTACCGAGATAGTGGCCGTCATGATGCCCAGGGCCTGGTGAAGCTTGTGGGCGTCGCTCAGGATGGCGTCAAGATGCGGGCCGGCGCCGGGGCGAGTTCCTTTCGTGGCAGAGAGCGCCTGGAGCGGTGCCTGCAGGAGGCTGAGGCCCACGTGAAGCGGCTGTCCACAGAGCGAGAGCATCCCGATCCTCTGGTAAGCAAGCGGCAAGAAGCGGCCCGGGAGCGGGCAGCGCAGGAGCGAGAGGCACGAGTACGGGAGGCGCTGGCGCAGTTGCCCCAAGTCCAAGCGGTCAAAGAACGGCAGGAGTACACGCTGAGCAAGGCCAAAAGGGAGAAGGTCACCGAGCCGCGGGTATCCACTACCGATCCGGAGGCTCGCGTGATGAAGATGGCCGACGGAGGCTTCCGGCCAGCCTACAACGTACAACTGACCACCACGCTGGACAGCAGGGTCATCGTGGGAGTTGACGTCGTGAACCAGGGGAACGATGCGGGGCAGGCGCCCCCCATGGAAGAGCAAATCTCCCAGCGAACAGAGGGCCACCCCAAAGCGTACCTAATGGATGGGAGCTACGCCCAACTGGAGAGCATCACCACCTTGACCGAGAGGAAGATCACCGTGTATGCCCCGGTGCGCCCACCCCGAACTACCACCGGCGGACGGGAACGCAGTACTCCCAGAGAAGACGATACCCCAGCGGTGGCCGCGTGGCGTGCACGCATGGAGACACAGGAGGCCAAGACCACCTACAAGCTGCGTGGCGCCACAGCGGAGTGGAGCAACGCTCAAGCCCGCGCTCATGGCCTCCTTCCCTTTACCGTGCGTGGTATCCACAAGGTCCTCAGCATCGTACTCCTGGTCGTCATCGCGCATAACTTGATGAGGTGGGCGGCGCTCACTCCCTAACTCGGTCATAGGAGCGAAAGGGGGCAACCACTCGGCAGGCCCTTCGGCTGAAGGCCAGGTCCCACGGGCCCGTGGGACCTCCCGAGCACCCCTGGGCGCGCTTGACCCAACGGCCCAGTTGACATGTCCCATAATCCATTGGACCACCGCAATACCCTTTGATTCACAAACTCTCAGCATGACAACCCCCCTCTTTTGTATGCTGCGAAAATAGACCCCGCCCTTGCGATTGCGCTGCTGTCCCTTCTCCGCAGCGGAGAGAGAGGGGGAAGTTCCTGTCCCCTTCCCGCTACGGGAAGGGGACTACAGGGGTTAGATCCTGTCTCCTGGCCAGCCGGTTTCTTTGCCTCCGTCGCTGTTTCCTGCCAACGCCGGACCTCTCTCCTATAGTCCTCTCTCCGTAGCGGGGCCTTGCCCCAAAAGTCCTTTTCAGCAGTGCCCCCTGGCCCCCTCGCCTTCGGCGGGGGGAAGAAATCGTATCTTCCCGATACCATCGGGACAGCCCCCGACAGGAAACGTAGTTTCCTGTACCTTCCTGGGTTTTCGTGCAAGGCCAGGCCGCCTACCCGGCAGCGCTGCGCTGAGGTTCAAAGCCCTCCACATGAGACACGCTGTTGAGCAGGACCAGTCGCGGCTGTTCCCCGGTGAACTCTATGGCGGAGATGGAGCCAAGGTCAACGCGGAAGCGACGGAAGCTGGAGAGTGGAACGTCCAGTGCCTTGCACACCAGAGTGCAGATGGTGAAGTTGTGGGACACAGCGGCGACGTTGCCTTCGCGGTGCTGTTTGGCGATGGTCTCTACGGCCCGCCAGGCTCGCTCCAAGACAATGGACAGCGATTCGCCGCCGGGGAGGTGGGCCGAGCCGGCGTCCCGGCTCCAGCGGGCCATGAACTCCGGATAGCGGGAGCGCATTTCTGCGGGGGTAAGGCCGTCCAACTCGCCGGTGTCCATTTCTTCCAGGCCAGGGGCAAGCTGGACGTGCAGTCCCAAATTGCTGCCGATGAGCCGCGCGGTCTCCAGGGCGCGCACCAGCGGGCTGGCGTACAGCGCCGTGATGCCCTCTTTTTCCAGGGCATGGGCCGCGGCCAGCGCCTGCCGTGCGCCCAGCTCGGTAAGGCCGTGTACGCCTTGGCCCTGGACCAGGTGCTCCCGGTTGCGCTGTGTCTCGCCGTGGCGCACCAAATACAGCTTCATGCGCTGGGGCTTTCCGCCGTCTCGGCAACCTGGCTTATCTTCACGTGCTGTACTTTGAGGCCCTTCATGGCGCTCACTTCCAGCCGGTAGCCGTTATGCTGGAAATAGTCGCCTTCCTTGGGAATACGGCCCAGGTTCGCCAGCAGGAACCCGGCCACTGTCTCGTACTCCCCGTACGGTATGCCCAGGGCGAGGATCTCGTTGGCATCTTTCACGTGCAAGGCGCCCTCCACCTGGTAGATATTCTCGCCCAGAGTCTGGATGGCATCGTTCCTACGAACCCCGGCGATTTCCTCACCGACCTCTCCCACTACCTCTTCAACCATCTCCTTGAGCGTTGCCAGTCCCGCAATGCCGCCGAACTCGTCTACCACCACCACCAGTTGATACCCGGTGCCGCTCAGTTCCCGGAAAAGCTCTGCAACCTTCTTGGTCTCCGGCACAAAGAAGGCGGGCCGCAGCAGCTTCGTCACGTCGTCCCCAGGCTTTAGCGACCCGATGGCCAGGGCGTGCAGCAGCTCTTTCGTGGAAAGGGTGCCCAGTATCGTATCCAGGGTGTCTTCATAGACGGGGAACCGCGTGTGCGGGTCGTGGACGTAGACTCTGAAGAACTCTTCCAGTGTAGCCCCTTTGGCAATGGCGACGATCTCAGTGCGGGGAGTCATCACCTGGCGCACCTCGCGGTCGCCGAACTCAAAGACGCGCTCCAGCATCTGGGCTTCGTGGGTTTCCACAGCGCCCAGTTCTCGGCCTGCGTCTATCAGGGCCAGGATCTCGTCTTCTGTCACCATCTTGGCCTGGGTGACGCCGAAGACACGGACCAGCCAGCGGCTGAGTTGCTCCAGCACCCAGACGAAGGGGAGGAGCAGTGCCTCCGTTATTTTGAGCGGACGCACAAAGAAGATGGCAAGCCGCTCTGCATAGTGGGTGGCGAAGGTCTTGGGGATAATCTCGCCAAAAATCAAAAGCAGCACGGTAACGGCGAAGGTGGCCAGCACCACGGCGAGCCCTCCTTCGCCAAGCCAGTTGACGACAAGAATGGTGCCGATGGCCGCAGCCCCTGAGCTTACAAGGTTGGTGCCGGTAAGCACCGTCGGCAGGAATCGTTCGGGATGTTCCCGCTCATCCAGCACCTTCTGCGCCCCCTTTATCCCATTGCGGGCCATGCTGATCAACCGGCTCCGTTGCGAGGACAGGAAGGACACCTCTGCCATGGCAAAGAAGGCTGCGAGGACAAGGGTAACAACAAAGATGATGAGGAGAAGAATAGTGTTATCCATCTGCTAGTGCTGCCTCATAGTGTGAAGCGGAGACGCTGTAAGACAGTCCCACGGACACACCGCCCGCAAACAAAAAAGGCCCTTACCCACTTGGGAAGGGCCTATTGGCGGTTAGATTCGCTTACTCGGTAACGGACCGGGGGGTCTCATAGCACTCCTACTTTACTTGGGATGACTGTACCATGCGGCTGCGAGGGGTGTCAACACGGCGGTTGTCGTGGGCATGTGCCCAACCGGCCCGTTGCGTGTGTAGGGGCGAGGCATTGCCACGCCCTTACACAGAGCGCCTCTTGTCGCGTAGGGGCACGATATATCGTGCCCCTTGTATAGTAAAGGAGACTTGGTGGGAGGACCGCCGTGCCCCTTGTATAGTAAAGGAGACTTGGTGGGAGGACCGCCGTGCCCCTAGGGAGCAAGTCCCGTGACGTAGATTGGTCTCCCCCCTTGTCCTCGGAGCTGCGTACGGCATCATGGGCG
>Ga0082335_1001230_pt1 | contig 56769 bp, 48 predicted proteins | sample Subgrocontami58m_FD_72375 | JGI IMG/M metagenome (GOLD analysis project Ga0082335, IMG submission 72375) | Subsurface groundwater microbial communities from S. Glens Falls, New York, USA - GMW37 contaminated, 5.8 m (SPADES assembly) (version 2) ... | reverse complement strand
CCATGAGCCCGTGAGCGAGACCGGAAGGACCGTGAACGGAGGCTGAGTCCTCGTCCGACCGTCAAAAACCCCGTCCGGACGGCCCAGGGCCAAGCCCGACCACCCCACTCACGGATTCGGGTAGGCTACGTGCTATTGACAGCACAGTCGGCTAAGCGGTACGCTTTGGCATGCTTTTCTGCACAGTCGTCTACTCGAAAACATAGCGGGTTACTCACGGAAGGACGTAATCATGGACTATACATTTACGGCTAACGACGAGGCGTTTCGGAACGAAGTCCGCACGTTCCTCAAACAGGAGTTGCCTGCCTGGTGGGACGAGGTTGAAGATGTCCGTGAATTTCCCGAGGCACATGAGTTCTCCAAATCCTTCAAGAAGAAGCTGGCTGCCAAAGGCTGGCTGGCCATGGCATGGCCCAAAGAGTACGGCGGCCAAGGAGCCTCGGTCTTTCAGCAGATGATCTTCGCGGAAGAGTCTTCCTATTTCGGCGCCCCTGCCGGTGGTCAGGGTGTCGCCTGGGTTGGCCCGGCCATCCTCATCTACGGGACTGACGAACAGAAGAAGAAGTTTCTTCCTAAGATTACGGGAGCAGAGATTGATTTCTGCACCCTCTATACCGAGCCTGGCGCCGGCTCAGACCTGGCGGCCCTTCAGACCAAGGCGCGACGCGACGGCGACGATTATGTGATCAACGGGCAGAAAATTTTTAACGGCGGCGCGGACATAGCCGACTACGGCTGGCTGGCCGCCCGTACGGACCCTGATGCGCCCAAGCACCGTGGCATTTCACTCTTTGTCCTCGACATGAAGACTCCTGGCATCACCATCCGCATGATGAAGACCATGTCAGGATGGGCCACCCACCCCGAGGTGTTCTTCGACGACGTCCGCATTCCGAAAGAAAATCTGGTCGGCGAGGAAAATCGTGGCTGGTACCAGATGGCCGTGTCTCTGGACTTTGAGCGTTCAGGCGCAGGTCGCAATGCCGCCGCAAAACGCGTCTTGGAGGACCTAGTTGAGTACGCCAAGACGACCAGGCGAAACAGCCACGTGATTGCAAAGGACCCTGGAGTGCGTAATCGCCTGGCGCAGATGGCTGTCGAGATCGACGTCTCAAGGTACATCGCCTATCGCATTGCGTCGCTGCAGCAGGCGGGCAAGCCCTTTAGCAACGAAGCTTCGACAGGCAAGGTCTTCGGCACTGAGCTTTCAATGCGTATTTCGAGTGTTGCGTTGCAGATCATGGGTTTGTACGGGCAGCTCCGCAAAGGCTCCAGGCACGCCCAGTTTGGCGGCCATTACACCTTCGAGTTCCTGAATGTCTGGGGAGGCATGTTTGGAGCAGGCACCGCAGAAATCCAGCGCACCATCATTGCCACCCGAGGCCTGGGACTGCCGCGGCAAGACTAAGCTTCTCATCCAGTAATCACGGACGCCCATGCATGTAAAATGTGCATGGGCGTTTCTTTTTGTGCTGCTTGATTGGTATTTTGCAATGACTCAAACGAGCCGAGGCGGCAACCAATGCGTCGATTCTTAACAAGCTTCGGCCACGCTCTCGCGGGATGCTCGGAGGTATTCTCCTCCCAGCGGAACTTTCGCATACATGTCGGTTTTGCCGTGGCAGCCCTTGTGTTGGGCGGCTCCCTTGGCCTGAGCGCCCTCGAATGGCTCGTGCTCGCCATGACGATTGCTCTTGTCCTCAGCGCAGAGATGGTGAACACATCGCTGGAAGCGTTGGTCGATCTCGTCAGTCCGGAGGTTCACGACAAGGCTCGTGTTGCCAAGGATGTCGCGGCAGGCGCGGTCCTCTTGATGGCGCTATTGTCGATAATTGTGGGATTTGTGCTCTTTGTGCCGAAACTCCTCTTGCTTAGAGGAGCTTGATGGGCACAAAACCCAGCGGGGATGGCGGCGCGCCTGGGTTCCCATCCAACTGCGCGGCGAGGGCTTCCGGCTCTGTCACCGGCATCTGACAGACGTAGTTCTCGCACAGGTACGCCGTTGGATTGCCATTGACCTGGCGCCGGCCTTCCATGAACTCGAACTCGTGGGCGGCTTCGTCTTCTTCGTCACGGATCAGGCCGATGACCTTGTGGGGCAGATAGCGTGTGCGCACTACGGAAAGGAGCGCTCTGGTTGCGAGGTTTTCCGGGTCGCCTACGATAGCAATTTCCTGTGACGGCGCAAGGTAGCTCTCCGCCACGCCCAGCAGATGGCCGAATCCCAGCGAATAGCGCATGAAATAATCAGCCTGAAAACCCAAGACCCTGCCTGCTTTCTCAAAGAAGTCCTGCTTGCCTGTGAGACGGTTCAACCGCAGCAGCACTTCCGCCGCCACGGAGTTCCCGGACGGAGTGGCGTTATCGCTCGTTTCGCGCGGACGGCTGATGAGCGACTCGTGGTCGTTGGAAGTGTCGTAAAAACACCCGTCGCTCTCGTCCCAAAACCGCTCGATCATAGTCTCCGCCAGCTTTGCCGCCTCTCGATACCACCGCAGGTCAAAGGTTGCCTCGTAGAGGGCCAGAAGCCCGGCTGCGACACATGAGTAGTCTTCAAGATAGCCGTTGAGCTTCGCCTGCCCATTTCGATAGGTGCGAAGCAGCCGCCTATCCCGGAGCAGCTCCCGCAGGATGAAGCCGGCGTTGGCCTCCGCTGCGGCCACGTAATCCGGCCGGCCCAGAGCGGCGCCGGCCTCGGCCATGCTCCGGAGCATCAAACCGTTCCACGCGGTAACCACCTTGTCATCCAGGCCGGGCCACACCCGCTGCGACCGCACGGTAAGCAGCTTCGCTCGCGCCTCGGCAAGCCGCAATTCCAGTTCCTTCATGGAGATGCCCAGCTCAGAGGCTACTTTTTCAGCGCTCTCGGGAGCAAAGAGAATATTGCGTCGTTCAAAGTTGCCCTCTTTCGTCACGCTGTAGTAACGGTTGAACACGCCGGCTTGCTCAGCCCCCAGAACCTTTTCGATCTCCTCCGACGACCAGATGTAGAATTTTCCCTCTTCACCTTCGCTGTCCGCGTCCTGGGTCGCGTAGAACCCGCCCTCCGTGCTGGTCATCTCTCGCAGCACGTAGTCCAGCGTCTCCTCCGTGACCCGGCGGTAGAACCCCTTCCCTGTGATCTGGTAGGCGTGCAGGTAGGTGCGGCTCAGGATCGCGTTGTCATAGAGCATCTTTTCAAAGTGGGGCGCCAGCCAGTGGTTGTCTGTGGAATAGCGGTGGAAACCGCCGCCCAGATGGTCGTAGATGCCGCCCCGGGCCATCTTTTCCAGGGTATGCTCGGCGGTTTTCAGGATGGTTTCATCCCGGGTGCGAAGGTAGGTCTGAAGCAGAAAATCCAGCGCCATCGCCTGCGGGAACTTGGGGGCGACGCCAAACCCACCCTCTTCAGCGTCGGTCTGGCGTACGAGACTGGCGGCAGCATCGTCCAACAGGGCGAAGGACAGCTCGCCCGCGGCGGGACGTGAGGAGAGCGACTCTGCGATGGCCTCTCGCAGCCGCAGTCCCGATTGCTCCACATCCGTCCGGCGTGTCTGGAAGGCCTGCGCCGCGGCCATGAGGACGCGCCGGAACGCCGGCATGTCCGGATGATCGACGGGCGGGAAGTAGGTGCCGCCGTAGAAAGGGGCCTGGTCCGGGGTCAGGAAGACGGTCATGGGCCAGCCGCCGCGGCCGGTCATGGCCTGCACCGCGGTCATGTAGATGGCATCCAGGTCCGGCCGTTCCTCACGGTCGACCTTTATGTTGACATAATGCTCATTCATGAGGGCCGCAATTTCCGGGTCCTCGAAGGACTCCCGCTCCATCACATGGCACCAGTGGCATGCCGAATAGCCTATGCTCAGCAGGATTGGCTTATCCTCCGTCTTTGCACGTTCCAGGGCTTCCGGCCCCCAGGCGTGCCAGTCCACCGGATTGTACGCGTGTTGCAGCAGATAGGGGCTTGTCTCGTGGATTAATTTATTGGGCATATCAGTCCTATGTCATTTCGAGACCTTCGGTAAACTCAGGGTAAATTTCGCGAGGAATCCGGGGAGGCGGGAGACTTCCATATTTAGCATACGGCACTCGGTGACTCGAAGGCCACTGTGCAATATCTGAGGCGACCAGAACAGACCATGACGACAAAAAGGACACCGCTAGTGGTCAGTCACTCATGAATTGCAGGTTAGCTTGAAACATCCGCTCATGGTGAGCGGATAGGCGGTAACTCATTTTAAGTGTGACAGACCGCTAGGGTCACAAAACCGTTGCTCGCCTTGCTGAACTATTGGTGTGCGAAGGAATTTTGGCATTTTGGATGATTCACGGAAATTAAGTCTAACACTTTACAATGTTTGTCTTGCGGCTTGTTGCAGTGCTGTGCCCGTGAGCGCGTGGCGCTGCCCGTGGTCCGAGAAGCCTACTCGTGTGCTACAATTGAGACACTTCTCAGGCGTGATACCTCTCACGTTTAGTTTGCCCCCACAGGTCCACACGTGATCGCAATCATTGACTACGGCGCAGGAAACATACGGAACGTGCACCGGGCGTTGTCCAGCCTTGGATATGACGCCAAGATCACCGATAGTTCGCAGGAGATCCTCAGCGCCCACGCGGTCATACTGCCGGGCGTCGGAGCGGCCGGCGATACCGTTCGTGCCCTGCAGCAAAAGGGCCTTGATGACCTCGTCCGCCGGCTCATTGAGGACGACCGCCCGTTCATGGGTGTCTGCATCGGCCTCCAGGTGCTCTTTGAGGCCACAGAGGAAGGCGGCCACCAGCCATGTCTGGGGGTCCTCAATGGGTCCGTTAAGCGCCTCCCTGCGGGCTTGAAAGTGCCCCACATGGGGTGGAACCAGGTGCGCCAGGTGGCCGGATCCCCCGCCTTCCTGGGCATACCCGACGAGACGAACTTCTACTTTGTCCATAGCTACTACGCCGAGCCCGCCCAGCCGGAACTGGTTGTCGGCGTCACCAACTACGGCATCGACTTTTGCGCTGCCCTGGCCAGGGGCAACCTCTTTGCTACGCAGTTTCACCCGGAGAAGAGCGGCGATCTGGGCCTGAAAATTTACGACAATTTCCTGAAGGCAACCCTTGGAAGTTATTCCCGCCATTGACCTGCGGGGTGGACAGTGCGTCCGCCTCTACCAGGGAGACTACAGCAAAGAGACGGTGTTCTCCACCGATCCCGCCTCCGTCGCTCGCACATGGCGAGATCGTGGCGCAACCCGGTTGCACGTTGTCGACCTCGACGGCGCGGCTGAAGGTCGCATTGTCAACCAGGAGGCCATTCAGTCCATCCTCAGAGCAGTGCCCATCCCCGTCGAGCTGAGTGGGGGTATCCGGGACATGGAAGCCATTGACCTGGTGTTATCGTGGGGAGTGGACCGTGTCAGCCTGGGCACGGTTGCAGTACGGCAGCCGCAGCTTGTGCGTGAAGCCTGCCGGAAGTATCCGAACCTCATCATCATCGGCGTGGATGCCAAAGACGGTAGGGTTGCGGTCCAGGGCTGGCGAGAAACTACCGATGTCACCGCGTTGCAACTCATAAAACAAATGGAAGATCTGGGCGTGCCCCGTTTCAGCTACACGGATATCTCCCGAGACGGCACCGGCACAGAGCCAAACTACCAAGCCCTTGAAGAAGTCATCCGCGCCACGAGCAAACCGGTCATTGCCGCAGGCGGCGTGAGCAGTGAACAGCACTTGCAGCGACTCAAGGAAATCGGAGCTGAGGGAGCCATCATCGGGCAGGCTCTCTACACCGGCGTGTTGGACCTGAAGCGTGCCCTAGCCGTGGCGGCCGCCCGCTAGCGGCCGACAAGCAGGAGGAAGCGGCAGCATGCCCATCTCTAGAACAGAACGCAACCTCTGGAGCGCCTTCATCGGCGAAGCCAAGGCCAACCGCCTCTACGTGGCCTACGCGATGAAAGCTATGGAGGAAGGGTTTCCAGAGGTCGCCCAAGTATTTATGGAGGTCTCAGGCGCTGAGACCATCCACGCAATAAGTCACTTGAAGGCCGCGGGAGAAGTGCGGTCTACCGTCGAGAACCTGGTGGCCGTCATTCGGGGAGAGGCTGAAGAAGGGAACTTCGTGTACCCTCGGATGACCAAAGAAGCTGAGGAGGAGGGCCGTCCCGACGCCTCGGCCAGCTTCCGTCTGGCAGGGGAGCGGGAACGACATCATCTGGTAGCCTTTCAGGCGGCGTTAGACGACCTCCTGGAGCGGCGGCCAGACCTGAAGCCCCTGGCGGCCCAGGCGGCGGCCCCCATGAAACGGCCCGGCTCAACGGCGGAGGCCCAACGACCCGTCTCTTCCATACTCCCGCAAGGGGCCGTGAACGAACGCGCCCTGAAGGAGGTGCTGGGAGAAAAAGAGCGCATCAGCAACCTCCAGAGGCTGCGAGAGGTCATGTTCGGCGCTCAAGACGGCCTGGTGAGCACCGTGGCCGTCGCCTCTTCCGTTGCCCTGGCCACGGGTGATAGCGGCATCGTCATCATCGCCGGCGCCACCTCATCTCTGGCAGGCATGGTCTCCATGGCTGCAGGCAGCTACCTGGGTTCCAGAGCTGAGGTGGAGGTGCATATCTCTGAGCTGGAGTTTGAGGCCAGAGAGATTGAAGACCATCCTGCGGAGGAGTTGGCCGAACTCATCGAAATCTATCAGCGCGAGGGGATGAGCTTCAACGAAGCAGTCGACCTGGCAGAACGGGTCTCTGCAGACAAGGGCCTGTGGCTCAGGACCCTGGCGGAGAAGGAACTTGGCCTCTCCGCGGAACCTTTGGGAAGCCCACTGAAAGACTCCATGACAATGGGGGTTTCTTTCATTGCCGGAGCCATCTTTCCAATGCTCCTCTATTTTTTCATCGATGCCCGAACGGCGGTCTTACCCTCAATCCTCCTGACTCTGACAACGCTCTTCGTCGTTGGCACGGCGAAAGGAAAGATACTCAAGCGGTCGCCTCTTCGCTCAGGCTTGGAAGTTGTGGGGGTGGGAACCATGTCAGCGGCCATAGGCTACGTGATCGGCACGCTGCTGCCCGGACTTGTGGGCATCAATGTGAGCGGCTGAGGTTAGCTACCATGTCCCACCAGGGTTACCATCAGGCCGTGCAGTACCTTGAATCGTTCATCCAGGGTGCGCCGGAAATCCCCAGAACCCAGGAGGAACGGGAAGCTCAATGGGCTGCCAAGCTGCCCAGCATGGAGTTTTTGCTGGAACGACTAGGCAATCCCCTAAAGCGCTTTCCCACCGTCCATATAGGCGGCACTTCCGGCAAGGGGTCAACCTCCACCTTCGTTGCGTCCATCCTGCAGGCCGCCGGCTACCTGACCGGCCTGCACACCAGCCCGTATTTGCAAGTGGCCATCGAGAAGATACAGGTGGACGGACGCTACATCTCTCCGGAGGAGTTTGCCGAGCTTGTCGAGCGCGCGGCGCCCCTCCTCAAACAGGCCGCAGCGGAGACTCCCTACGGGCCGCTGAACTTTGTGCAGCTATGGACGGCGCTGGCGTTGCTGCACTTTGCCCAACGCGCGGTGGACATGGGCGTCATCGAGGTAAGCCTGGGAGGCCGCTTCGATTTCACCAACGTTATCAGCCCGCTGGTTTCGGCCATCACCACCGTTGACTACGACCACACCGCCACCCTGGGAAACACCCTGGGAGAGATCGGCTGGCACAAGGCCGGCATCATCAAGGCAAACACGCCCGTCGTCTCCGGCGTGCGACATCAAGAAGCCCTGGAACCAATCTTCCGCGAGTGCGCGCAGAAGAACGCGCCGCTGTATCTGCTTGGCAGGGAATTCGCCTATACCCTGAGGAGCATGGACAAGAGCGGCTCCATCTTTGAGTACCAGGGCATGCGCCATACGTATCCGGACGTCCAAATCTCCATGCTCGGCGAACACCAGGTCCTGAACGCATCCATCGCGCTTGGCGTCGTCGAGTGCCTTCAGGAACGCGGGTATCCTATCTCTGAAAAGCAGCTCCGCGACGGTCTGGCAAACGCTCACATTCCCGGACGCATGGAGATAGTCCAGGAAGAGCCTCTTGTGGTGCTGGACGGAGCGCACAACCCTGAGAAGGCCACCATGCTCCGGCGTTCACTGGAGCGGCTCTTTCCCACCAAGTCCCTCATCCTGATCCTGTCCATCGGGGCGAGCAAAGACGCGGCTGAGGTCCTGCACATCCTCGCGCCCCTGGCCCGGCTGGTGTTGTGCACCGCCGCAAGCGTGACCGGCAAACCCGCAACCCTCCCGGAGCAGCTCTTGGAGCAGGTCAGGGCATTGGGCGCAGAGGCGCGCGCCGTGGACACGCCGCTCAATGCGTTGGACCAGGCCCTCGCCCTGGCCGACAAAGACACCCTGGTCTGCGCCACCGGCTCCCTGTTCCTGGTCGGCGTCTTGCGAGAGCGTTGGCATCCATCCGAGGGCATCTTGGCGGCGGCAGCCACCGTCAGCCCGACAGCCAACTGAGGAGGAGATGGAAGTGCTAGGCATATTGATTCCCCTGAGCATCCTGGCTGTCCTGGCGATCCTCATCGCCGTGGCCGTGTACGTCGTGACCCGCATACGGTCGGGAGAGCCCTTGGTTCTCTCTTTCCGCACCATCCTCATGGCCTATCTCTACCTGATGAGCGTCGCGAGCTTGCTGGTCTTCGCCGCCGGACTCTCGGTGACCTTCAAGTCACTGTCCTCCGACCTCTTTGGGCGGGAGTTCAGTTACTGGGCATCGCCCGCGGCTCGCTTTGCGCCTGCTCGCGCCGTCGCGCCTGGCCAGCCCATGGAACCGAACCTCAAGCTCCAGCCGCTGCCGGAAGAGGAGCGTGAGCGGAACCGCCGCCAGGTCGAGCGGCAGTACCAGGAAGACCTGATCCAGGGCGGCACTATGCTCGTTGTCGGAGGTCTTGTCTGGGCGCTCCACCTCTACGGCAGGCGACGAGGGGCGGTATCAGAAGAAGCGTCCGAGGACTTTTTCCACAAGAGCTATCTGACCATTCTGCTGGTTATCTTCAGCGTCGTGGGGATCATCGCTCTCCCTATGGCCGCTTACGAGCTGCTGCGCTTCTTCATAGTTCAGCCCGACGAGTTCTCCTCCAGGCAAGCACCGGGCGCCACGGTCGGCATGGCCCTGGTGTTCGTGCCCTTCTGGGTGGTCATCCTCTGGCGTATGATTGGCCGCACCAGGGCTGAGCGTTAGTCAACCCTCTCTTTCAGGCACTGCCTGCTATACTGCTAAGTAACTATCTCAAAAGGCGCCGAGGGCACTGGTTCGTTCGAGGACGCTTACCGCCCTCTCCTCAGCGAGTCGCCTTCGGAGACCTGGCCCTCTGGTACACAGGTCGTTCGACTCTGAGAGTCTTAGGTCATTCAGACTCTGAAGAGTCCTCAGACTCGATGAGCTCACCACCTTCGGTCCCATCGAGGGAGAGGGGACGAAGGAGCTTCCTCTCCCCTGGTGGGAGAGGATTGAGGAGAGGGGGAAATCATACGAATTACCACCGTCTTACACCCGTTTTGAGATAGTTACTTAGGGCCTCGCAATCGTTTATGCCCTTGGCGCAGGGGCACCACCGGGGATGAAAATCGTTCACGCCCGTCCTTTCGAGAGCCTCTCTAAGGCACTGAGGAGATCACGCTCTTTTCTGAAACTTAGTACTAATTTGTGCATGTGAGGCGGGGTTGGTCTCTCTACCAGCGCTCCACAAAATAAATGGCAAAAAGCTGACAGCACGTCGCTTGACAATGGCGCAAGCGAAGTATAATCTTCGCCTGCCCTGTGACAACATTGACAACACGATTTTCTCCTGGCGCGGACTCGCCGGTCCTCAGCCGGGAGGGTAATCAGGAGAAACATGGCAGGACCGTCACCGGAGAGGGATACCGCCGACGTTGTCAAGAGCGGCTGTGTCACATTGTGTCAAACAGGAGCATAGGAAGGGAGAAGACCATGAAGCTAGTCTTATTTGATGACTACCGACTTGGCTTGTTGGAAGGCGAAGAGGTCGTTGACGTCTCAACAGTCTGGGAAGGGCTGGCACTCGACCCCGGCGTCAGGATGAACAGGCTCATCGAGCGGTTTGCCGAGTTCCGCCCAAAGCTGGAAGAAGCGGCAGCCAAGGCCCATAGGGTTCCGGTCCACACGTTGCAGCTCAGAGCCCCCCATCCAGGGCCTGGCAAGCTCGTCTGCATGGCGGTGAACTATATGGAGGACGGCACCCGGGCGGAGCCGGCGCCCATCAACGCCTTTTTGAAGTCGACATCAGCTATTATTGGCCCCGGCCAGACCATCGAACTTCCTCTGGACAAAGCAAATGTCTTTGAGCACGAGGCGGAGCTCGGACTGGTCATTGGGAAGACCGCCAAGAACGTCAGGGCAGCAGACGCCTATGAGTACATCTTCGGCTATGTGAATTTCATCGACGGTTCCGCACGCGGACTGGGCGCGCAGGGCATGGATAGCTTCTTCCCGGGAAAGTCTTTCCACACCTTTGCTCCTCTCGGCCCGTGGCTGGTCACCGCGGACGAGATCAAAGACCCGCAGAACCTGAATGTTCGCCTGTGGATGAACGGCGTAGTGCGGCAGGCCTACAACACCAGTGACATGGCCCACAAAATCCCGCGGGTCGTCGAGTGGGCTTCATCGATTGTTACCCTGGAGCCCGGCGACATCATACCGTGCGGCACCAACCACTGGGGACTCGGCCCCTTGCAAGACGGCGACGAGATCGAGATGGAGATCGACGGCCTTGGCAAGCTGAACGGCATCAAGGTGAGCGACACGCTGAAACGCTCCTGGCCGCGTGAGACTCACCGTATGGCAGCGCAGCGTCAGGCAGCCGCCCATTAGCGGTGGCTATCAGCAGACTTACCACGAGGGCGCTCATACTACGCTCGACAATTGTCAGACCAACTGGAGGAAAGAATGAGACTTGTATTCTATGACGACTTCAAATTCGGCATCCTGAAGGGTGATAGGATTGTGGACGCCTCCGCCTTTGCATCCATCATCCCCAACGATTCCCCTCAGGACATGCTCAGCAAGCTGATTGGCTCCTATGACCGCTACAAAGGGCGGCTGGAGCAACTGGCAAAGGACAACGCAGGAATCCCCGTGAGCAGCGTGCGGCTTCGCTCACCGCTGCCTAAGCCCCAGTTTGTGTGCATGGCAGTGAACTACATGGAGTACGGCACCCGGGCTGCTCCCTCCCCAATTAACGCGTTCCTGAAGTCCTCCAACTCCGTCATCGGCTGTGGGGACACCATCGTGATCCCTCCGGACGAAGCCACTATCTTTGAGCACGAGGCGGAGCTGGGACTGGTCATTGGGAAGACCGCCAAGAACGTCAAGGCGGCGGACGCATACGACTACATCTTTGGTTATGTAAACGTCATTGACGTCTCTGCCCGCGGTCTCGGGGGCAACAGCTTCTTCTGGGGCAAGTCCTGGGACACCTTCGGGCCCATTGGCCCCGCGCTGGTCACCGCCGACGAGGTCAACAACCCCCAGGACCTGAACGTCAAGCTCTGGGTAAATGGCGTGCTGCGCCAGGACTACCCAACCAGCGATATGGGACACAAAATCCCTCGCGTGGTGGAGTATATCTCCTCCATCACCACCCTCAAGCCCGGCGACATCATTGCAACCGGCACCAACCACCAGGGCCTCAGCCCGCTCCAGGATGGCGACCTCGTCGAGATGGAGATCGAGGGCCTCGGCAGGCTGAGTGGCCTGAAGGTCAGCGACCCAAAGAAACGCTCATGGCCGCGCGAGACCAGGGCGGAGAAAGCCGCAAAGGAGAAGGCAGCGGCAAGGTAAGACCTGTTCCGTCACTACCTATTCTCGAATCACGCACTTCTAAAAGAACTTACCGGCCGAACAGCCGATAAGTTCTTTTTTGTATTCCTTTCGTCGCAGCCATCCCTCCATTTCCGCGGTAACTCCTAATATAGACCTATAATTCGTCTGCGTAGTATAGTCTAGCAGTACCCGACTACGGATCGGGAAGAGTTTAGGGGCTTTCAGGAGGCACCCATGCAGAACGGTCGTTACGGAACGATTCTTATAAGCGGCGTTGTCGGTTTCGCGCTCCTCGCGCTTTCCTGCGCCTCCACGTCTGTCACACCCGAAAAACAACCGGCCGGGCCTGCGGCAGACCAGCCGAGACAAGGCGGCATTCTCACTCAGTATTTCGGCGGCGATCCGCCCAGCTTCGACCTGCATCAGGAATCCACCAGCGCGGCCAACCTCTCGGCTTCGCCGGCCTATAATCAGCTCGTGATCTATGATCCGCTGGAACCCACAAAAGTGAAGCCGGACTTGGCAACAAGCTGGCAGGTGAGTCCGGACGGGAAGACCTACACGTTCCAGTTGGCAAAGGACGTGAAATTCCATAATGGCAACGCGCTCACCGCGGCCGACGCAAAGTTCAGCCTTGAGCGCGTGATGAGTCCGCCCAAAGGTATAAGGAGCCCAAGGCAGGGCGCGTATAGCATTGTCGAGCGTGTCGAGGCGCCGGACGATGCGACATTGCGTGTCGTGTTAAAGCAACCCGCCCCCTCGCTGATCATGAACCTCGCGGTGGGCTACATGGCTGTGTACGATAAGGAGTTCGCAGAGACAAAGGGACAGAACGCCTTTGAAAAGGAGGTCATGGGAAGCGGTCCCTTCCGCTTCAAAGAGTACATCCGAGGCGTCAGCATGGAAGTGGAGAGGAACAAGGAGTATTGGGTCAAGGACCGCCCGTACCTGGACGGCATCAAAATCTTCATCATCCCAGACCGTAATACTGCCCTGGCGGCGTTCCGTTCAGGACAGCTCCACATCTTCAGCCTCACCGCCGACGATCTGAAAAATTTAGGGCCAGACCTGACCAGCAAAGTCACCGTGCAGGAAACAATGAGTTACGGCCACCGGGGCGTCGATATAAACGTCCGCAAGAAGCCCTTTGACGACCCCCGCGTCCGTCAGGCCGTCAGCTTAGCCATCGACCGTAACGCCGCCCTGAAAGTCCTCTATCTCGGCGAAGGCAAGATTGGTGGTTACATGCCTCCGCACGGGCAATGGGGAGTCTCCCCAGAAGAGCTGGCGAAGATCCCTGGGTACGGGCCCAACAAAGCGTCGGAAATAGAGCAGGCAAAACAGCTCCTGTCAGAGGCTGGATTCCCGAGCGGGTTCCAGACCACCATTACTACCCGTAAGCTCACCAGCTACGAGGACGTGATGGTCTTTGCGGTGGACCAGCTCGCCAAGGTAGGCATCAAAGCCCAGACCAAGATACTGGAGACAACCCAGGCTTACGACGCTATGAGCCAGGGAGACTTTGAGCTCGGCACATGGGTGTACGGCGTCCAGACGGACGACCCGGACGGCATCTTCGGGGAACACATCATCTGCGGCGCAGTGCGCAACTATTCTGGATTCTGCGACAAAGAGGTGGATGCCCTGTTTAACAAGCAATCGCAAACCCTCAATGTGGAAGAACGGAAAAAGCTCGTCCAAGAGATTGAGCGCAAGGCGCTCACCCTGGGAGGCAGAGTAATATTGCGCGGCGGCATCGGCAGGCCAACCTTGTGGAACGAGGTAAAGAACTTCAAGGCGCATCCTGATGGAGACAACAACTCAAAGTTCCAGGATGTATGGATGAGTAAGTAATCGAAGATTATTCGGCGGCTAAAAGGGGCATCGCTAACGATGCCCCTTTTGCTCTTTCCTGAGGAGCTCACTGGGCACCGCCAAGATGTGCTATTCCCTGGTCTCGGCCTTTAGCGACTGCTGAATAGCGACGCGAGAGCGCCTTAGCCGCCGATCGTTTCGACAGCCTCAACAAACGGCGGCGTTGCCTGAGCTTGTCGAAGCATGTCCTGAGCGAAGTCGAAGGGACACCGCCAAGGCTTGTTATTCAGCACTCTCGGCCTCAACCTAATTGACTCGCTCTCTCCTTGAGAGTAACTTACCCCTTTAGCAGACAAGCGCTATGCTCACGTAAGGTCGAGCGAGCGCATTTCAATCTGTGCAGTCTGGCTCATCACAAAGAAAAGAAGCAACAAGCATGGAGCCGTCAGTTCAGCGTAAGCGCCCCGGGTTTTACTACGGCTGGGTCATCGTCCTGGTTTCCCTCATCAGCGACATGATCGCAGTGGGCATGGGTCCGGCCACTTTCGGAGTGTTTCTCCGGCCCATGAGCGAGGCCCTCGGCTGGACCAGAACGAGCATTACCGGGGCGGTGAGCCTCCAGAGTTTTGCCAATATCGTGGTGTCACCGGCCGTCGGATGGCTCTTGGACAGGCACGGCCCCAGGGCCATCATGGTGTTCGGCGCGGCAAGCTCAGGCATTGCCTTTATGCTGCTGGGAAACATCCATGAGCTGTGGGAGTTCTACCTGCTCTACACTTTTGCTTCCGCCCTAGGTATTCATGAGCTGGGCGGGCTGGTGACGACAACCGCAGTGGCAAAATGGTTCATCCGGCATCGGGGCAGGGCCATCGCCGTGGCGACCCTGGGCAATTCCATCGGAGGGCTGATCGTCGCTCCCCTTGCCGCCTTCCTGGTGGACAGCGTGGGCTGGCGCAGCGCCTGGGGCGTCCTCGGTTTCCTCATCGTCGTGGTCACGCTACCGCCGGTGATCATCTTCATGCGTCGCAGTCCTGAGGACATGGGATTGCTCCCTGACGGCGACTCGCCACAGGAGACCCGGCAGAGCACCCAAACCACAACCCAGTCACCCTCCAGTCCTGTCGCTCGCGAATACCAGTGGTCTTTAGGAGAGGCCCTCCGTACCCGCAGCGTGTGGTTTATGATCCTGGCCTTCAATCTCTCCAGCATGGCAGTCAGCGCCGTCATCTATCACCAGGTGGCCTATTTCACCGATATCGGGTTTTCTGTTCAGGCCGCAAGCCTGGTGCTTTCCCTCAATCTCACGTGTTCCCTGGTCTCAAAGCTATTCTGGGGCTTTCTCTCCGAGCGGGTGGAGGTCCGCCTCTGCCTGATAGCGACCTTCCTCGGGCGGGCCGTCGGCATGCTGGTGCTCTTGCTGGGCACAGCCCCTGAACGAGTCTATATCTTCGCAGTGCTCTACGGCCTTCTTGGTGGGGCCTACGGCACGCTGATCCCCATCGCATGGGCTAATTACTACGGGAGAAGCTTCCTGGGCACCATCCGCGGCGCGCTCACCCCCTTCAGCGTCTTTTCCAGCCTGGCAGGTCCGCTGTTTGCCGCCTGGGCCTTCGACACCTTGGGAAGCTACGAGAGCGCATTCTGGGTTTTCACGGCAACCCTGATGCTTGCTGCCGTCGCCATGTTCTTTGCCACCCCGCCGCGGCAGAGGCCGTCCACGGCGCCGTCTTCAGAAGAGGGGACAGTCATCAGCCCGATGGCCCCACAGAGTACTCCCACGTAAGCATAGCGTTACACGAGAGGGTTTAGTAATAGAGAAAGGGGAGTGTCATTGCGAGGCCCGCTTTGGGCGGGCAGTGGCAATCTAAGCAACACGACCGGACGTTGAGATTGCTTCACGCAGTTTATCCTGAGCGCCGGAGGGATTGCAATGACCGTTGTTAAACAGTCGCCTTCCACCGGATTCGACGCGACCCGGCCCGGGTCAGGCCCAGACCACGTCTCCATCGTCCGTGAGCAGCATGTGGGACTCGCCCCACTGGTCCGGGGCCGTGATGCTCCAGTCATCCGCCGAGCCTGAAGGGCGAAGACGGATCCCTCCCTCGCCGCCGTAGACCAGGTACGCCCGACCCTGTCCCGAATCCTCCACAGCGACGCCCATCGCAGTGGAGGAGCCATCCTCCCCCCATGCCGATATGTCGAAGAGCGCCCCGTCCTTGTCGCCGCGGTTGTAGAGCCGCACCTGGCGCACCGGCCGGGCCTCATCCAGCGCGGAAAACACCTGCTGTATGGAATACGGGCAGTTATCTCCCGCCTCAACATCAACAAAGATCATACCCGGCATGTTGACCCTCGCTCTTACGAGACTGTTTGGCAACTGTCATTGCGAGTGAAGCGAAGCAATCTCTCTTCCTGTACAAATTTGTCATTACTCAGCAGTCTCTACTCCGCCGCGCCGGTGCGTTTCTAGCCGCGCCGATTCTGTTGACGTCCCAAGGGTTGTCAACAGAGGTAGTTCAGACCGAAGGCGCGGGTGCCATTCTCGTTGTCATGGGCGACGTCAGAAGACGGCGGCGTTTCGTGAAAGCGCCCGCATGCCTCTTTGGATGCGTAACACAATGTGCTCTTCAGCTATAGGCGGGAGCTGTCCAGCCGAAGCTTCAAATACTCCTGAAACTTCGCTTCGAGGATTGGGTTCGTTAGGAAGACGCCTGTGCGCGCGGTGGTGAGGGTCTGGCTCGCGCGCTGCTCCACGCCCCGCTGAATCATACAGTAGTGCACTGCCTGGACCACGGTGATGACACCCAGGGGGTGCAGATGCCGGTCAATGGCGTTGGCAATCTGATGGGTCATCCGCTCCTGGAGCTGCAGACGCCTGGAAAAGACCGAAACGACCCGAGAGAGTTTCGAGAGGCCCGTCACCACCCTGCTCTCAGGATTCGGAATGTACGCAATGTGCACCAGGCCGCGGAAGGGCGCTATGTGGTGCTCACAGGTGGACGTAAACTCAATGCCGTCCACGATAATCATATCGTCGGTCTGGGCGGGATAATCATCCTCGTCCAGGGTGAAGATCACGTCCAAATGCTCACTTGCGTCTTGCAGGTTGCCGTTGGTATAGGAGAGCAGGGCTTCCGCCCAACGCTTCGGCGTATTTCTGAGGCCCTCCCGGTCCGGGTCCTCTCCCAGTTGAATGAGGACATCCCTGAGCAATGGGATAAGCTTGGGTACCCGGTCTTCTCTATCCATAGTTGTATATCTTTTCGTATATGGTTTTGTCTGGGATACCGGCTTCGGCAAAGGCGCTCTGACGCTCGTGGCACTTGTTGCAGTCTCCGCAGTGAACGCCGTGCGCGGGCGCCATGCAGCTCAACGACAACTCCAGAGGCAAGCGCGCGTGCGCCCTGATAAGTTCTGACTTATGTAAAGCGCGATAGGGCGTGACTATCTCTATCTCATGATCCAACCCCTGACTAAGGACATTGCCCAAGGCCACAAAGAACTGGGGACTCGCATCGGAAAAGGGATTGTCCTGCAATGTGCCGAGAGCGATCCGATGCACGCCCCGCAGGCTGCACCAAACCGCAGCGTGGCTCAGGAGCAGGATATTTCTGCCCGGCAGGTACACGGCAGAGTCCGGCGTCTCGGCCCCCGGCACATCTTTGCCGGAGACGCTCCAATGGTCGCCATAAAGCGACGCCACCGGGACAGAAAGCTGTTCGACCGGCCGAATTGAAGGGATGGCCGCCGCATCAAGGAACTCGCCCAACGCTGCCATCTCCTCCTGCTCCCAGGCGAGGCCTGCGCGGACGTAGAGGGGGTGGACCGTGGATTCTCGCGCGAGGTCTGCTGCCAAAGCGCAGCTATCCAATCCCCCGCTTGCCAGCACCGCAATACTCTGCATCAGCCCGTTCCCCTGTTAGTCCGTTCCCCTGAAGCTGGCGCAGCCTGAGGGGGTCTCCCAGAGCCGCACCTCGGAGGCCAGCAGACCCCTCTCCCGCGCGGCAAGGTACACCAAACGGGCGATGTTCTCAGCCGTGGGGTTGTCCTTCACCACGTAAAGCGGCTCACCCATCTCCCGCAGCGCCTTCACCACCGGGTCATCTTCACAGAGCAGCATCTTGTGGTCGAGGTTTTCCAGCACCCAGCTTTTCACCCGCTCGCTGATGAGGTTGAAGTCCACCACCATACCCAGGGCATCGAGACTCTGACTCTCAACGTCGATCTCCAGAATCCCGTTGTGGCCGTGCAATCGCCCGCACTCGCCCTGGTAATTCAGCAGGCGGTGCCCGTAGCAGAAATCGATCCTCTTTGTGACTTTGTACACGGTCATGACCTCCCCGAAGGGACTATGGGCCTGCAAGATGCCTTCCCGAATCGACGCGTATCGTCTCGCCGGTAATGCTCTCGCTTCTCAGCAACGTGACGATGAGTTCGGCCATTTCCGCAGCCGAGGACTCCCGTCTTAGCGGCGCCAGTGATATCACTTCATCCTGCCATGATGCCTCAGTGATGTCCGTCGGACGTTGGGTCGGCCCCGGCGCAATCGCGTTCACCAGGATACCGTGCGGAGCCAGCTCCACGGCAAAGGCGCGGGTCATGAAGTGAATGGCCGCTTTCCCGGTGAGGTAAGGCAGGTAGTCCGGGTAGGGCGTCTCACCTGCCGCCCAGTCTCCATAGAAGATGAGGTGGCCGCGGGTCGGGCCACTGTTCTGCATGAAGCGCCGGGCCGCGTGAACCGCCAATAGGTAATTCCCCTTCGCGGTTGCCATTCCCCGTTCCCAGGCCGCGCCATCCAACACGTCAAAAGTAGTACGTTCAAAACCGGCCGCAAGATTGATGAGGAACGAAAGACCGCCAAGCTGCTCGCCGGCCTCTCTGACCATCCTGATGACGTCCTCTTCTACGGCAGCGTCGCCTTGGACGAGACAGGACCGCTCGGTTTTCCCAGAGATGGAGTTGAGCAGTTGCTGGGCTTCCGCTTTGGACGTGCGGTACGCAATAGCGATGTCCGCCCCCTCTTCAGACAGCCGCCGGACGATTTCACCGCCAATGCGGCGGGCCCCTACCACAAGGACGCCCTTATGTGTGAGTGAAAGCATGCGCGTTCTTCTTTGCAGTCGACAGCCGTGCGAGTAACCGTTTCGTGGACGGTGGGCCAATATATTCACCCGCTCGTGGTGAGCTCATCGAGTCTGAGGACTCTTCAGAGTCGAACGACTTGTCGAACCATGAACTGTTGGTCCTTCGACATGCTGACGAGCGGCCAAAATTCCACCCACCGTTTATCAAACACTCTCGTGCTCCTCATGGAGAACGAACGGTAGATTCGTATTATAATTGCGCTGGATTGTTCCTGCAAATTGCCCTGCCCAGGAGAACTGGGCGATTGCAAAGTTGCGTTGGTTCCAATGTTCCGCTCGTCCTGAGCTAGGTCGAAGGATGAGCGGAACCGCCCTGCCCAGGAGAAACCGTTGAGCGACACTTCCCCTGCCTGGTATCAGGCCTTCTTTACCGAAGATTATCTGAAGCTGTACGAGACCCGCTTCCAGCAGGAGAGCGCCGCGGCTGAAATCTCCTTTGTTGAAAGCGCGCTCGGCATTACCCCGGGTGCGCGCATTCTCGACCTCTGCTGCGGCCAGGGTCGGCACGCAGTCGCCCTTGCGCAGCGCGGGTATCGAGTGACCGGCCAGGACCTCAGCCAGGACTACCTGAATCTGGCAGGCAAACACGCCGCCGCAAGCAGTGTTACCCTTGACCTGGTGCAGAGCGACATGCGCATCATCCCCTTCGATGGAGCCTTCGATGCCGTTATCAACATGTTCACCGCCTTTGGCTACCTTGAGTCGGAAGAGGAGGACCAGAAGGTCCTGGCAGCGGCGCAGAAAGCCCTGAAGCCTGGCGGATGGCTGCTGCTGGATATGCTGAACCGCGAGTGGGTGGTGGCCAACCAGGAGGAGAAGGACTGGCATCTCGGATCGGATGGATTGGTCTATCTGGAGCAGCGGAGCCTTGACCTGCTGGCCAGCAGGAACCACGTCACCTTCCACTCCCTCGATAAAGAGGGGCTGCTGCGCGACCTGGGCGGGCATCACATACGCCTCTACACCCTCACCGAGATGGTGGCGCAGCTCAACAGAGCGGGGCTGGCCTTCATCCGTGCCTACGGCGGCTACGCCAGCGAACCCTATGGCGTCTCAACCCGCCGAATGATTGTGGTAGCACAGAAACCAGCCGCCTAGTGTGGTGTCCCGAAGTACGCTGGACATGTCATTCCGAGCCTTAGCGAGGAATCTGGTGTGGGGACGCCGCCCCGTCCCAGATGCTTCATGCAGTTTATCTGAGCCTTGCCGAAGGGTTCAGCATGACAATTGCCCAGCCAGAGACGGCGTCCCGCGGCAGAGGAGGGGCGTTGTTTGAGGCTCTCAAGGCTTGTCCTGTCTCCGAAGGCGACTCGCTGTGGCGAGAGCCTTGCCGAAGGGCACCGAGGGAGATAACGCTCTTTTCTAAAACTTAGTACCAGTAAAGAATATTTGTTGGTGGAGAGAACTAGAAAACTTCACCCTCAACTTAGCTCAACCTCTTGGCCGTACTGGGCAACCTCCACCTTCCACCCAAAGCGCTCGCGCAGCCGCTGGCTCAGCGGCCTGTAGGGCGGCGCTGGCCGACGGTTCTCCGTGCACCAGATACACACACTTCGGAGCGTGCTGCAGGCCGCTGAGCCAGCGCAGGATATCGTCCTGGTCTGCATGAGCAGACAGCCCTTCGAGCTGCTCGATATGTGCCCGCACCGGCGTCATCTGGCCGTGAATCTTCACCTCCGGTTCGCCGTCCAGGAGGCGTCGGCCCCGCGAGCCTGCCGCCTGAAAACCCACGAATACCACGCTGTTCCGTCTATCAGGCAGCAGGCGGGTCAGGTGCTGCAATACCCGTCCCCCGGTTGCCATGCCGCTGGCAGAGATGACAATGGAGGGATAGCTTGAGGCGGCAAGCTTTTGCGACTGTCTCATGGTGGTGATATAGGTCAGGTGCTCAGTCCTAAAGGGGTCATCCCCACGCCGGACGATCTCCGCCACTTCCTCGTCCAGCGAACTTTGATATTGTTCATAGAGACGCGTGGCGCTCTGCGCCATTGGGGAGTCCAGGTAAACCGGTAGGGCGGGAATTCTCCCCTCCTCCTCCAACTGTCGCAGAAGAAACATCACACTCTGCGCCCGCCCCACCGCAAACGCGGGGATAAGCACGCGTCCCCCGCGACGCACCGCATCATTGATAATAAGCGCCAGAGCCGTCTTTGGGTCCTCCGCCAGATGGGCGCCGGCGCCGTAGGTTGACTCCAGCACCACGTAGTCTGCCGCGGGTATGGGGCTTGGGTCAAGCGTGATCGGTTCTCCGTAGCGACCAAGGTCTCCGCTGAACACGACTCGCCGGATTCCGCCCCCCCCTGGAACCGACCTCAACCTCAATGCTGCTGGAACCAAGAATGTGGCCGGCGTCCCAGAAGGTGAAATGAAGATCGTGGTGAAACTGCCCTCGCTGGCCGTAGGAAACAGGCCGCAGCAGCCGCAGCGCGCGGCTTGCTTCCGCCTTGATGAACAGTGGCAGCGCCGGGGAATGTTTCGAAAAACCCCTGCGGTTGGCGCGCGGCATCCTCCTCCTCCAGCTTTGCCGCGTCGGGAAGCAGCAGGCGAGCAAGGTCGGCCGTGCCCGACGTGCAGAACACGGGGCCGGAAAAACCGTCCCGCACCAGACGCGGCAGATAGCCGGAGTGGTCAATGTGCGCGTGGGTCAGCAGCACCCCATCTATGTTCCTGGCGTCGATGGGGAGCGGTTGCCAGTTGCGCAGGCGCAGCTCTTTGTAGCCCTGGAAAAGCCCGCAGTCTACAAGAACGTGCATATCCTCGCCAACGGAGAGCAGGAACTTTGAGCCGGTGACCGTCTCAGTGGCTCCGTAGAACGTTAGTGTGGCGGCATCCCGTTTGCGCATTACCCTCCCTCGTTTCGCTCGCTATCTACCTGCATTCCGAGTATAGTGCGACTGCTGTGCTAAGCACAGCGGAGTGTCTAATTTCTGACCAAATCTCCTCAATATTCTTCATCCGTGCGTAATTCCCTGCACGCCGCGCTTGACAGAAAGCATGCTCTGGCAGAATCCTATGGGACACCAGTGATCAATAAGGAGGCACACACAGATGTGGAACCAGCTAAGGACCGACGTACCTTCAGGAATGTCGACGGAAACCATAACCCTCCGGGGCGCTCACGGCGACCAGATAGGGGCATATCTTGCGAAGCCTCAGGGCAACGGCCCCTTCCCTGGCATTGTCCTTGCCCATCATGCCCCCGGATGGGACGAGTTTAGCCGGGAAATGGTCCGCCGTTTTGCCGATCACGGCTATGCAGCTATCTGTCCCGACCTCTTTGCGCGGGTAGGAGGACATGGCACACCGGTAGAAGTGGCGGCTAACGTGCGCGGCGTCGGCGGCGTCCCTGACGATGATGTGGTGGCCGATCTGGAAGCGGGCATGCAATACCTCAAATCGCTGCCAACCAGCAACGGCAAGGTTGGGATTATTGGGCCGTGCTCAGGCGGCAGGCACGCGTACCTCACCGCCTGCCGGGTCAAGGAGTTTGACGCCTGCGTCGACCTCTGGGGTGGCGGCGTGGTCATGGCTCAGCAGGACTTGACCCCCAAACGGCCCGTGGCGCCCATTGATTTGACCAAGGACCTCTCCTGTCCTCTCCTCGGTCTCTTTGGAGAGGAAGACATGGGCCCGCCGCCGGCGCAGGTTGCCCAGCATGAAGAAGAGCTCAAACGGCTCGGCAAGAACTACGAGTTCCACATGTACCCCGGCGCGGGACACGGCTTTTTCTACTACGACCGGGCAAACTACCGTCAGCAGCAGGCAATGGACGGCTGGGAGAAGGTGTTCACCTTCTTTGCCACGCACCTGCAATAGCGCGCCCGCACAAATGAGAGTGTTTGGCAAGGCGTTGGTCGAGCTTGCCTGTCCTGAGCTTGCCAAAGGGTCGAGACCACGCTCGTCTTCTCGACTAAGCTCGAAGAACGGGCCCAACAAACACTCTCCAAATCCAGTTTGACGCGAGGTGTCCCTAGTGGTCTGTCACTCTTAAAATGAGTGGCCACCTATCCGCTCACCATGAGCGGATGTTTCAGGCTAACCTGCAATTTATCAGTGACAGACCACTAGCGTATAATGGAGCAACTTTCGAGTGGTAATAAGCGGGAGACGTAACCTCGCTTATTGGTTATTAGCACAAGAAAAGGAGATGGAAAACATGGCGTTCACAGGCAACGAAGCTATTTTGTACGAGAAGCGGGACGGCAAGGCGTACATCACCATCAACCGTCCGGAAGCAATGAACTCTCTCAACACTGCCGTCCGCGAAGGCATGCGAGCAGCGCTCATCGACATGCGGGATGATCCGGCGATGTTCTGCGGCATCGTTACTGGCGCCGGCGGCCGCGCGTTCTCCGCAGGCATGGACCTCAAGGAGCGGACGCAGCTCGACCAGCAGCACGGCGTTGGCCAGGGGCCAACTCCCTCCGGAGGTGGCGGGGATGGGCGCTGGACAGAGTTGGGCGTCTGGAAACCTATCATCGCTGCCATCGACGGCTATTGCCTTGCCGGCGGCTTCGAGGTCTCTCTGCAGTGCGATTTTCGTATTTGCACCGAGCAGTCCCGCTTTGGCCTGCCGGAGCCTCGCCGCAGTCTGCTGGCAGGCTACGGTCTGCACAACCTCTCACGCATGATCCCTCTGGGATGCGCGCTGTACATCCAGCTCACTGGCAACCACATCACCGCGGACACCGCGGCCAAGTGGGGCATCGTCCAGGAAGTGGTGCCCGACCGCGACGCGCTGATGAAGCGTGTCGATGAGATTGCCGACAACATTGCGGAGTGCGCTCCATTGGCCGTGCAGTACATCAAGCGCATCGTGATGCAAGGGCGCAACATGCCGGTGGAGTACAGCCAGCGAATGGCGGTTCCCTGGAACGACCTCATCAACCTGTCCGAAGACCGCTTTGAGGGGCCTAAGGCCTTCGCAGAGAAACGCAAGGCTCAGTGGAAGGGACGCTAACCCACCTTACCTTGTCATTGCGAGGAGGCCGAAGGCCGACGTGGCAATCTGGGAAAGAGGGCGGCCGTGCCTTCGACAGGCTCAGGCACCGCCGGCGTAAGAAATAGGCTAGCACGTAGGGGCGGGTTTGAAACCCGCCCCTACGTTTTGTCAGTCCCAAAGTTATTTTTTTGCAAAAAGTTGCCAATTCTTGTCCAATCATTGATCTGATCAACAAATTTTCGAGGTGTGTTCAGCACGCGAGATCCGCAATGATCGACCGGCAAGATTGCGATGCCGCTCGGGAGTTGGTCAGGTTCATTAGATTCGACAGCATTTCTGAAATTTTTGCGGGGTTTCATATGATATGCCTATCCTGTTGACTCCGTACACTACTAGATATGGTGTTCATGGTTTATTCCGGCGTTATCTAACCGTTCTGCTATGTTTTCGATCTGGACTGCGGCAAGTCGAAGAGCGCGCAACATTCTGTCTTTATCTAAGCAAGTAAAATTGCCCTTGTCATCAATCCACGCTACTAACAGGCTGTTGAAAAACTCGAATTCGGGCCTATTTTGGGGTTCCGCCAGGCACGAAAGTCGACCTCACTTGGCACCTGGAAGGGCTATTTCAACAGCCTGCTAATCCATTCTCGTCATTGACTTGAAACAAGAACGTGCCTACCATAGCTAACACATTCCAAGAAGCAGGAGATTGTCATGGTTTTTATCGGTGGATATAATCCCATTGCCATGTTGGAAGCACTGCTCAATACCCTTATCCGCAAGGGTGTTATTACGCAAACTGAGGCTCAAGCCATTATAGATGCGGCGAAGGCCCCAAGCTAATCTACATGTAGTATTTTGCGGAGTGATTGGGATAGGCATATCATATTATACGCAGCCATGATCCCGCCATAGGCCTTTGCACCAAGGCAAACGACCGCTTTTGGCTGCACGATATCGATTGTTCTTCGTAGGAAATGCCCGCAATTGTGCAGCCACTCGCGCTTGATCGGAGCGGCCGCCCCATAAGCTCCACCCTCCTTCATACACAAAATTGCATTGGTGAAGAAAAGTGGACCACTTTTGCTATTTGGGGTTCGACCACCCGTTGGGGTCTGGTCATACAATTCAATGTGCAAACCAGCATGTTGAAGTAGCTTAACAAGAGTCCGATTTGTCGTACTCGTACTCGTGGGGATGCCCTTTACGCGGTTGAACCAGGCAACGTCGCCCCAATCTTGGGCTACAACCATTACTTCCGCGTTCAGGTTGCCTTGCCATAGTGACCATGCACCTATCTCGTCGTGGTCGAAGATTCCGTCTTCAATTACTGATGGGTTGAGGACACCAATACACGCACGGCACGCTTGACGGGCCTTTACCATATCCAGGTATGCCGCGGTTTTGTCCTGGCTAACGATCTTCATCGAACCATCGCCGGTTATCGTTCCGCCTTTCTGAACGCGTCGTAGCGCGCTTCCGCCTGAGCTACCACGTTCGAGACGTCTTCCCCGAGCAGGAGCCCCTCTTTGACCATCTCCTCGCACACGGCGCGCACCTTCGCCGCGTAGTCTTCCCGTGAAGAGTAACGCTCATCTATGCTGAGGCGCGGGTCGCCGGTCGCAATTCGCTCCTGCGCCGTGCGCGGAAACACCAGAGTCGCCCCCTGCAGCGGAACGATGTATCCTTCGGGCCCGTTGTCCTTGTGCCGCAGGGCCCAGCCGGTGTAGGTAGCCAAGGGCGCCCGCACATGGGCCGAGCGCACGCCCGCCACCTCGTTCCCATCGGCGTCTACCGCAGACACCCGCGTGGCATAGGGCTCGCCATCCTTCGCAGGATAGAGCGGGACGCCTTTGGTCATCTCATCGCCAAAGTCGAGCCGTCGTCGTTGCGGGAGCGCCTTGGGAAACTCAACGCCGGGCAGAAACCTGAACACGCCCTCCAACTCCTCGCGCGGCACAGCCGTGCCGTCGGCAAGGCGAGGATATCGGCTGGGCGGGGGCTCCACACCTTCGCGCACCCAGCGGTCAAGGTTCAGCAACGCCGCGCGTTGCAGCGGTCGATAGTCCATGGTGTTCAACGGATGCGTGAGCTTCGCGCCGTCGACGGTCGTGTCAGTCAGCGCCAGACTCCCAGACCCATGCTGCGTCCCGGCGAAGTAGTAGATGCGGACGTCAGCGGGCGGCTCCACATCCTGAGTGCCCGTCACGTCCATGTGAGTGAGGGACGCGCCGCTCCACCAGTACTCCACCCCAGAGTTTGTGGCGATGATCTTGGGGACGGCATTTCGGGCGGCCAGGCGGTCCAGCAGGCCACCCGATTCACCGGTGATAGGGTCCGTCTGCGGGGTGTACGTGAAGGGTAAGGAATTGCCCGGAGCACGGAGCACGTTGGTGGACGGCTGCCCGTAGCGAATGTTGAACTCGCCGCGGCGCGAGCTGGCGATGTGGATCAGCTTGCCGTCGAACACCTTGCGTCCCGCCTCGTCAGCGTTCAGGCCGAGGTAGAGGAACTCTCGCTGGAAGCGGCCGCTCTGCGATGCCCCGTAGCTGTAGGCATACCGTAGGGTCTCCGCGCAGGGATTTCCCTGAGCAGCGGAGCCGTACTTGAGGAAGCTGGCGCAGTCCCGCATCGCAAGAAAGCCAAGGCCGATGACCGGCGCGCCCACGGTGGTATAGACAAGCTCGTAGACCATGCCCGGCTCGAAGCCGGCGGGTAGGCAGACGTTGTCTCGATCAGGTATGGCTTTGCCGTCCTCCCAGCGCGCAAACTGCCAGAGCGAACGATCTATCATCCTCGCGGGAGCGTCAAAATGCTCGCGCACCGTCAGGGTCGCCTTCGCCTCGGTGAGGTCGGCGGCAGGCAGTGAGCGATGGTTCCGGTCCGAGAGCTGCAGGGAGTGAGCAGGGCGGTTCAACTGATACTGAATGTACGTTTGTCCTTGGAGTGGCGCGCCATCCTTCACTGCCTCGGGCGCGTAGAGGAGCATGCCGCCGGCAGGCGCATCGGTCTGCCAGCCGCACGCGGCCACGGTGAAGCCATGCCGCATCAGGAAGCCGCTGCCAAGATCGGGCTCGTCACTGGCTCCGCCGCGCGCCACATCGTTGAACGAGGAGACGGCGACCCCATTGCCGCGGTTCACCACGTCGTACAGCAGGCGGCCACCGGCGGCCGGATGCACGGGTTTCAGCAGCAGAAAGTCCGCGGAGAAATGCACCATGCCGTCCTTGCCGGTCGGCGCTAGTCCAATATCGGTTATGACCTGCTGATCCGGGTGCTTGGGATCAACGGCAAAGTTGAGCTGCCCGCGAATCTGTTCGTACGGCCCGGCCTCGCCAAAGGGCTTGCCGCCCGCCAGGATATTCCGAGCTTTGACCTCCAACGAAACAACCGCCAAAGTGCCACCTCCATGTAAACTTGTTCTTCGCCTGCCGACTGTGCCGCTTGCAGCAATCCGAGTCAGCGTATTCTTGCTACCAGGACATCTCCAGAATACCGATTAGCTCGTCAATGTCGGTCACTCGGTTCATGCCCTGGCCGAAGCCCGGCTCCGTCACATCCATCTCGGCGAGTTTCCGGAAGTCCTCTTTCTTCACTCCCAGGTCTCGTAAGCGAGTCGACAGCCCCAGGGAGTTTTGGAACGCTGCAACATACGTAATGGCCGCTTCCGCGGCGTCCATGTCTGACATTCCTGGCCGTCGAACGCCTAGGACTTCGGCCAAGCGAGCCTGCCCTTCCGTCATGATCTCCTGGTTGATGCGCATATGCGTGACCAGCATGGCTGCGCCTACCATACCCTGATCGATCTCTGGATACATGTAGCGGATCTGCCGTCCCAGTCCTGTTGTCTTATTTCTGCCCTGAATATTGTAGGTCGACTGGGAGGCGCGATTGATGAGATAGCACGCGATGAAGAGCTGCAGGCGCGCCTCGCCGTCCTTGGGGTTGTCCCTGAGTTTTGGCAGGTTCACCAGGGCTAGCTCATGGGCCTGCCGGTAGTCGGCAAACGAAAGCGGAGTCAAATCAGGCTGTTGGATGGCGCCTATCGAAAGGGTGCCGAGAGAGGTGGCAAAGTACAGGTCATCCGGCGCAGTGAGCAGAGCTTCGGGATCGGCAATGAGGGCAAGCGGGCGGGTCTTGGGATCGTAAAGCTCCTTCCGGTGTGGGGCCACCACATCATAGACCGCCGCGCCGCCGCGATCGGCTCCGGTGGTGGGGGTGGTGTTCACCAGGATATTCGGGATCTTGGGCTTGTCAGCGCGATAGACCAGCGGAGCCTGGCCGGGGATATGCTTGGTGTACATCTCCTCGATGGTCTTGCCCTCGCCCACAATGATGGTGATGGCGCGGGCCGTTATCACCGCGCTGCCGCCGCCAATAACCACGATCAGGTCCGGCTTGGCGGCCTTCACCGCGTCCACGCCGGCCATGACCGTCGGGATGGGCGATTCCTTCTTCGCGCCGTCGAACGTCCCAACGTGGAACTCGCGCAGCGCTTCCCGCACCTTGTCCACAAGGTTGGTGGTGCGGCTGAGCGTGTTGCTGGCAACAATAAAAGCCCGTTTTGCGCCGATGCGCTGGGCCTCTGAATAGATTTGCGAGATGGAGCCGGCGCCCGCGTGGAGCCGCGCCGGGGGAGCAAGATAACGGAAGGATGTCCTCAGTTCCACTGTGCGTTGCACCTCCTCAAATTTCACGGAACGGTGGCATGAAGATAGTCCTTCTTCCCAAGGACGTCAACATCTGCTGAGACCGCCGCATCACCGCGTTGGTCGAGCCTGTCGAGACCACCATCTCCCCTCACTCCGACAAACCTACCTAGCGGCAGTCGGACTCGAACAGTAACGCCGTTATCCTTCGAACGAAGTGAGAAGTCTCGTTGAAGCGCGCAGCCCAATCATTTTCACTGCAGAGGAAACCCCGCAAAACGTGGTGATTTTTTGGCAGTTTGCCCCTTGTTTAGCTTACAATTCACCCGCAACCTTATTAGGCCAACATCACCATCAGGAGCGTGCCATGAAGCTAGTGCGGTATCAGCCTCTTTCCAATGCAGGTTCACAGGATGCTCAACCAGGCATTCTGGTCGACGGCGGCGTTGTGGACATTGCGTCAGCCATAGCCTCCGTTCAGGCGAGTGCCTCGCCCGCCAACCAGCTCATGGCGCGCATCATCGACAATTTTGATGCGCTGCGGCCAGCCCTCGAGCGGCTGGCGCAAAACGGCACGCCTCTGCCCATGTCTTCTGTCCGGCTGCGGGCGCCCTTGCCCAGGCCGGGCAAGATCCTCTGCTGCATCGGCAACTACTGGGAGCACATGCAGCGTGACCCCAGGCCGCTGAACATGTTCCTCAAGAACCCGGACGCGGTCATTGGCCCTGGCGACACCGTGGTCCTGCCGGAGTTCACCGACCCGTACGTCTTCCAGCACGAGGCAGAGCTCGCGATGGTCATCAAAGGGCCGGCAAAGAAGGTCTCCCAGGCAGACTACCGCAAGGCAATCTTCGGGTACTCCTGCATCATAGACGTCTCCGCGCGGGCCGAAGGCCGCTCCACCTGGCGCCAGGGGAGCTGGATGGGCAAGTCCTTCGACACCTTTGCGCCCATTGGCCCTTGCATCGTCACCGCGGATGAGATTGCCGACCCCAACAACCTCAACGTGCGCTTCTGGAACAGCGGCGAGCTGATGCACGACTACATCACCAACGACATGGAGCACAAGGTGCCGGAGCTCATCGAGTTCGCCACCACCATCATGACCCTCTACAGCGGCGACGTCATCGCCTGCGGCACCAACCACGAAGGGCTGGGCCCCTTGCAAGATGGCGATACCGCTAAGATCGAGATACAGGGGATTGGCGCGCTGGAAGTGAACGTCACCGACCCGCTCAAGCGGACGTGGGAGCGCGGCGTCTACCTCGGGCCAAACTCCACCAATGCGGCGGCGCGAGCGGCACAACAACGGTAGAGGGTTCAACTCGCTGACGGCTAACGAGGGCCAGGCGAGATGGCTATTACAGGACGAGCCAGGACCGGGGGAAGTCCCACAGCACATGCGGCAGGCGATGGCGCAGCCCACGACTTGAGAGCTACTTTCAGATAAAGCTCTCCGTCGCTTGCTTCAGTATTAGGTCGGTTTGGCTAAAACAGGCTCCCGCTCGTGGTGAGCTGAGAGTTTACCCTGAGTTTACCGAAGGGAACCATGAGCAGCCCGGCGATATCCGTTTGTGAAACTGGCCCACCACCCTTGCTTCCTGATGCGAGCGCACGCCCGCAAAAGATGCTAAACTTTTCGCGTTGCAAGGGGTGATCCCTCTGGGATCATCCCTCCGGGAGCATCTCGCGATCAGACGGCGCGAATTTACAATCGCTCAATAGGTAAGGAGCAGCAAACAGATGGAGACAGGCCAACAATTCCCGCGTTTTTCCGGTGTCAGCCATGAAGGGCAGAACATAGATATCTATGACTATAAGAAGGGTAAGAACCTCATCCTCTTCTTCTTTCCCAAGGCCACCACTGCCGGTTGCGTGCGTGAAACCACGGAGTTCGCCGCCCGCATGGATGAGTTCACCGACAGGAATACCGAGATCCTCGGCCTGAGCGTGGACGACTCCGACCTCCAGAAGACGCATGCCATACAGTGCGCCGTCTCCTTCCCCATCGTCTCGGACGTGGGCAGGAAGCTCATCGCGGAGCTCGGCATTGCAAACGAGCGGGGGTCTGCCAAACGGACAACCTATATCGTTGATGCCCAACGCAACATCAAGAAGGTCTTCACCGAGGTGAAGGTGGACGGCCACGTGGATGAGGTCCTGGAGGCAGTAAAAGAGCTGAGCAAGTAAGCGCCAGGCAGCGTCTAAAGTCCCATAAGACGATTGGTCTCATGGGACTTTTTAGTGGGGAGAACTGGTTTAAACGACCAGATCTCTGTTGACGTCAACGCCAAAACTCACTACATTTACTGTAGCTATGTTGGCTGTGCGAAAAAGCTATGGGAGCTAGCAAAGTTTCCATGGAGCAACACGGAGCATCGCAGGCCTCCGCCAGGAGCAAATCTAGTCAACCAGGGAGGAGACTCTAGGATAGCCACTTTCTCACCACAGTACCGCCACCGACTTTCTATCCACAAGGAGCGCCTCATGGCTTATACAATGGACTCGCGACCGCTAAATAAAGATATCTGTCGATATTCTATCGGGAACCTCATGTACCTATTGATTGCTGGCCTTCTGTTGGCAGCCATCGCCTGCAGTCCCGCGGCACAGCCTTCGCTTGGCGCTAGCAGCCCTTCTGGTGATGCTCAGAAGCCGGCCACTACCACGGTAAAGAAGGGCGGAACCCTCAATCTCCCGCTCAACGCAGACCCCATACACTTTGACTCCCACCAGGCCCAGTCATTCGCGGTGGCCGCGTTTGACGGCCTGGTGCACAGCCGCCTCCTCGCCTGGAAGTCCGGACCGGACGTGTCTCCCAACGACATCATCCTTGAGCCGGACCTCGCCGAGAAGTGGGACGTTTCTTCAGACGCAAAGGTCGTCACCTTTTCCCTGCGCAAGGGGGTCAAGTGGCACAACGTCACGCCGGTAAACGGCCGGGAACTGACCGCGGACGACGTGAAATACACCATGGAGCGGTCAAAGGACTGCAAGATCTCCTTCTACTGCTCCTTTGTCGCCGGCGTGGATAAGATCGAGGCCCCGGATAACTATACGGTGAAGGTCACCCTCAAAGAGCCCTCTGTCGCCTTCCCCACGTTCATGAGCTCGGTGAACTTTCCCATCGTGGCAAAGGAGATTGCCGAGCAAACTGACGGTCTCAAGACCAAGGCGGTGGGTACCGGGCCCTACATCCTGGACAAGTGGGAACGTGCCAGCAACGTAGCCCTCAAGAAGAACCCGGACTACTACAATAAAGACCTGCCAAACCTGGACAGCATCATCTTCAACATCATGCCGGATGACGCCACCCGCCTGGCGGCCTTCCTGGCGAAGCAAATCGATTACCTCGCCCTGGCCGACCCACAGCAAACCAAGTCAGTGACCGACCGAGTGCCGACCGCAAAAGTGCAGGAGGCGGACTCCCGCAGCGTTACCCACCTCTACTTCCGCATAGACAAGGCGCCCTGGAATATCCTCAAGGTGCGGCAGGCGGTCAACCTTGCCCTGGATCGGAAAGATTACTTGAAGACGCTCCAGAACAACGCCGGCAAGATCGGCGCGCCCATTGGCGCGGGGTACGGCCGCTGGTCACTCCCTTCCGACGAGGTGCTGAAACACCCCATGAACCAGTATGACCCCGTAAAGGCGAAACAGCTTCTGGTAGAAGCGGGATATCCCAACGGCTTTAACATCACCATGGATACCACGCCCGCCCACGGCCAGGCCGCCAAGGACAAAGCGGAATACATCGGGGCGGCATGGAGCAAAATTGGAATAACGGTCAAACACTACGCAACGGAGTACGCCAAGTTCCTCCTCTACTACCAGAATGGTGACATGGAGGACATCATGACCGGCGGCCAGGTGAGCTTTACCGATCCGGAAGAGCTGCTCCTTTGGCTGCAGGGTTCCTTCAAAGCCGCGGCCCATGACCCCAAGTTTGACCCCGAGTTGGATGCCCTCATTCTGAAACAGCGATCGCTCACCAACGAGTCCGAACGCATGAAAGTCATCTATGACATCCAGCGCCACATCATGGATCAAGCGTACTATATGACGCCATCCTCCAGTGTCAACTTCAACATCACCCATAGCTACGTCAAGGACTTCTACCCGCACTCCTACCCAGTGCTGGGCTGGGGCAGCGGTCGCCTGGCAAAAGTGTGGTTGGACAAATAGTCTGAACCTTCCCGCTTCAGGGGGCAGCAAAGAGTGGATTTCTCAGCGCTGCCCCCGGAGCGGCCCCACTCCTGAGAAAGTAACCTCATGCGGCAATACATCCTGCGTCGCGTCTTCATGCTCTTCCCTGTGCTGCTGGGCGTCTCGTTCATGGTCTTTGTGCTGCTCCGGTTGCTCCCTGGAGATGTGGTCACCATCATGCTTGGTGAAACCGGTAACCTCTCGCCGGAACAGGCGGACGCACTGCGGACTGAGTTGGGGCTCAACAAACCCTTTGTGGTGCAGTACGCCGAATGGGTCTGGGGCATCCTGCGGGGCGATTGGGGCGTCTCTGCCTTTTCAAGACAGCCCGTGCTGTACGAGATGCTGCGGCGGCTCCCGGTCAGCGCGGAGCTGACGCTGCTGTCCATGCTGGTCTCCCTGAGTTTTGCCATCCCTATAGGCGTCATAGCGGCGGTGCGGCAGGATACACCCATTGATTATGTGATGCGGATAATGAGCGTCTTTGGGTTGTCCCTTCCCGGGTTTTGGGTTGCAACCATGCTGCTTCTGTTTCTTGCCATGCAGTTTCAGTGGGTGCCTCCCCTGCGCTATGTGCCCTTCATCGATAATCCATGGATGAATATCCAGTCCTTCGTCCTCCCAAGTTTTGCCATTGGCATCAGCGCCTCGGCCAGTATCATGCGGATGACGCGAGCCACGCTCCTTGAGGTCATGCGTCAAGACTACGTGCGCACTGCATGGGCGAAGGGTCTCACAGAACGGGCGGTTATCATCCGACATGCGTTAAAGAACGCCTTGATACCGGTGGTCACCATCATGGGGAATCAGGTGGGATTCCTCTTGGGCGGCTCCGTCATCATGGAACAGATTTTCACGCTGCCCGGGCTGGGGCGCCTCACCCTGGAGTCCATCTACCAACGTGACTACCCGCAGCTCCAGGGAAACATCCTCTTTGTGGCAACGGTGTTTGTGACGGTGAACCTGATTGTGGACATCAGTTACGCTTGGCTTGACCCCAGGATCAGGTACAGGTAATCAAAGAGATACCGCAGAAATGGAGCTGGTATGCAGCGTTCAAACGCAACCGCCGTCCTAGCCGGACTCAGTAGTGACCGGCAGCCGAACAGCCTGCGAAACATCCTTCGCTTTGCCCGGCAGAAGCCCCTCGGCGCTGTTGCCGGCATCGTCATCCTCTGCCTCATCTTTGTGGCCATTTTCGCGCCTGTGCTCGCCCCCCATGACCCGAATGAAGTCTTCGGCGGCCAGCGACTCACTCCGCCCGGCGGCGAGTTTCCCATGGGAACCGACGCGGTGGGCCGTGACGTTCTGAGCCGGATCATTTCGGGAGCGCGCATTTCCCTTTGGGTAGGCATCGTCGCCGTGGGGATTGGCACCGGGTTCGGCGCCCTCATAGGCATCGTCACCGGGTACTATGGCGGCAAGACCGACGCCATTATCCAGCGACTGATGGATATGCTCATGGCCTTTCCTGCCCTCATCCTCGCCTTGACCATGGTGGCTGCCCTTGGCTCAGGTCTCACCCAGGTGATGATTGCCATCGGCATCGTCATTGTGCCGGGGGTTTCCCGCATCATCCGGGGCGCTACGTTGTCCGTGAAATCCAGCCAATACATCGAGGCGGCCCAGGCTATGGGGGCCAGCACCCTCCGCATTGTCCTGCTGCATATTTTCCCCAACGTAACGGCCCCCATCATCGTCATTGCCACCATCGGCCTGGGCGGCGCTATTATCACGGAAGCGTCCCTGAGCTTCCTGGGTCTGGGCGCGCCGCCGCCCAATCCTTCCTGGGGAGGCATGATAGCCAGCAACCGGCAGTTCATGACCTTCGCCCCCTGGGTGGTGTTCTACCCAGGCATAGCCATCAGCCTGGCGGTCATGGGATTTAATCTGCTTGGCGACGCGCTGCGGGACGTTTGGGACCCGCGGCTGCGGGGAAGCAGATAAGACACTCACCCGGCGAAACCATCCAAGGAGGCACACGTGTACGACCTGATTCTTAAAGGCGGCGCTGTCATGGACCCTGCCCAGCGCATCAATGGGGTCATGGACATTGCCGTGGAGAAGGGGACCATCGCAAAGATCGCCCCCAATATCCCCGACGCCGATGCCCGCAAGACCATTGCAGTCACGGGCAACCTGGTGACCGCCGGCCTCATAGACATCCACACCCACGTCATGTCCGGGTTCACCCGCCTGGGCGCAGACCCCGATCTGGTAGGCGTGTACGCCGGCGTCACCACCATGGCCGACGCCGGAAGCGCCGGCTGCAATAGCTGGGCTGGGTTTGCCCAGCATATCCTTCCCAATGCAGCGACCGAGGTCTATGTTTTCCTCAACGTCGGGTCAAACGGCATGATCACCTTTCCGGAGGTCGTCGAGCCAAAAGACATCGACGTTGACCGCACCATCCGCGTCATAGACGCCAACAAGAGCTGGGTCAAGGGCGTCAAGCTCCGCATGACCGACCCCATGCTCACCGTCATGGGCATGGAGGCGGTTAGGCTGGCCGTGAAGATGGCTAGAGACACCGGTACACGCCTCATGGTGCACATCGGAGACCACCAGGGGAAATACCCCCACGACTACGTGCGGAAGATGCTTGATATGTTGGGGCCTGGCGATACCGTGACCCATATCTGGGCCGGCGGGCACAACACGCTGCTGGATGAAAACGGGAAGCTTCTTGAGCAGATCAAAGATGCCCAGGCACGGGGGGTTTGCATGGACGTGGGCCACGGCCAGGGCCACGTTGATTTCTCTCTCGTGAAAACCATCACCGATCAGGGAATCCTGCCCCAGAGCATCAGCACGGATATCAGCCGCCCCGGCCGTGTGCGCACCGTGCACGGTATGGCGGAGATGATGACGCGCTCCCTGGCCCTGGGCTTCAGCCTGGAGGACACCATCACGTGGTCAACCAGCGGCCCGGCCAAAGCTCTGGGCGAAGAGCAGCGTATTGGCAGCCTGCAGGTCGGGCGGCAGGCAGATATCTCTGTGCTGGAACTGCGGGACGGCGATTGGCTGCTGAGAGACACCAGCAACAATACCCTCTCCGCAAAAAAGGCCTTCATACCCGTGCTCACCTTGAAAAATGGGAAAGAATTCTACCCCGAATGGGGCCCGCGTCCCTGGGGCTGGGAGCCTGATTCCGCCAGCTTGCCGTTGCCGCAGGTCCCCGCATTCGCCGACCCGCGCTTCGATTAAGATAAGAGCGAGCTTCTAATGTGGTGTCCCTGAAAATCGTGCATGAATTGCAGGGGCATTGTCATGCTGAACGCAGTGAAGCATCTGGTGGGGAGGCGTCCCCCACTCCAGATTCCTCGCTAGCGCTCGGAATGACATTTCAAACGAACTTCAGGGACGGGACACTAGGATTCTAAAGCACCGCCGCCCAGCTTTTGCCGAGCAGTGGCCTATTCTGAACGCGCATCCATCTGCCGGGCCGCCCCACGGGACAGGGAGGTCGGCCCTCCCGGGTGTCTAGTGCTCAGTCCGATTAATTACCGATGTCATTGCGAGGAGGCGAAGCCGACGTAGCAATCTGGTGGGAGACTCCACCTTGCCCGAGCGACACCAGGGGTACTCCCGCGGCGCGCCGCTAGCCCCCCACCAGATTGCCACTCGCCAGAGGCGACACTGTCGTCGGCCCTCCGGAGCCTGTACTGAGCTCATCGAGTCTGAGACTCTCAGAGTCGAACGACTTGCCGAAGTATCGGGCCTCGCAATGACAGGTCCGACGCCTTTCTGGGAAAGAAGAGATTATGTTCAAATAAGTCGTTACTAATCAGACTAGGCACTAGGTACCCAGGGTAAGGTAGCTAGAAACGGCCAACTACGCTGTGAAACACTCCCGATCACCCCTCCCTTGCCCCCTGCTCCTCCCCGCGGTACACTCACCGATACAAACATATGAGCGACAATCAGGCACAGACCACACCCCTCGCCAGCTTCCATCCCGCCATCGCGCGATGGTTTGCGGAGAAGTTCGCCGCGCCCTCGCCGCCGCAGGTGCGCGGTTGGCCTGCCATCCAATCGGGCCAAGACACCCTCATCGCTGCGCCCACCGGCTCCGGCAAGACCCTGGCCGCCTTCCTGTGGTGCCTGGACAGCCTGGTCCGCCAGGGTCTGGAAGGCAGGCTGCGAGACGAGACCCAGGTGCTCTACATCTCCCCCTTACGGGCGCTCAGCAACGACGTGCAGAAAAACCTCCAGCAGCCGCTGCATGAGATCGGCCAGGTCCTCACTGGCATGGGCCTGCCTGCCCCTGAGATTCGGGTCATGGTGCGGACTGGAGATACGCCTTCGGCCCAACGTCAGGCCATGGCCAGCAGGCCGCCGCACATTCTGGTGACCACCCCCGAGTCCTTCTACATACTGCTGACGTCCGAGAGCGGGCGGCGCATGCTGGGCTCGGTGCGGACGGTCATCGTCGACGAGATCCACGCGGTCGCTGGCAGCAAGCGGGGTTCGCACCTCGCGCTGAGTCTTGAGCGTCTGGAGGCCCTCGCCACTCGCGGGCGGCCCGTGCGCATAGGCCTCTCCGCAACCCAGAAGCCCATCGAAGAGGTCGCCCGACTGCTGGTCGGCAACCGTGAGGACCCGGCCAGCGGAAAACCATCGTGCGCCATCGTCGACGAGGGTTATCGGCGGCACATGGATCTGGCGATAGAGCTGCCGCTGCGTCCCTTGGAGGCCGTCTGCTCCAACGAGGCGTGGGAAGAGGTCTATCAGCGCATCGCGCAGCTCATCCAGCAGGAGCGCACCACCCTGGTTTTTGTGAACACCCGCCGCCTGGCGGAACGGCTGACCTACCACCTCAGCAAGCTCCTGGGTGAAGACCAGGTCGCCGCCCACCACGGCAGCCTGTCGCGCGACCAGCGTCTGAAGGCAGAGCAGCGCCTCAAAGCCGGCGATCTGAAGGCGCTGGTCGCCACCTCATCGCTGGAGCTGGGCATCGACATCGGCACGGTGGACCTGGTCTGCCAGATTGGCTCAACCCGCTCCATCGCCGCGTTCCTCCAGCGTGTCGGCCGCTCCGGGCACACCCTGGACGCCACTCCCAAAGGACGCCTCTTCGCCCTCACCCGTGACGAGCTTGTGGAGTGCGCCGCCATCATGGCCGAGGTGCGCCGCAGCAATCTCGACCGCATCATCATCCCGGAAAAGCCCCTGGACGTGCTGGCCCAGCAGATCGTCGCCGCTGTCTCCGCGCAGGAGTGGGGCGAGGATGACCTCTTCCGCCTGTACTGCAGGGCCTACCCCTACCGGAACCTCACAAAGGATGAGTTTGACGATGCGATCACGATGCTCTCGGAAGGCGTCGCCACCCAGCGAGGCCGCAGCGGCACGTACCTTCACTATGACGGCGTGAACCGCCGGTTGCGGGCCCGCAAGGGCGCGCGCCTCACCGCCATGACCTCAGGAGGTGCGATTCCGGACACGGCGGACTATGACGTCATTCTTGAACCCCAGAACACCTTCATCGGCACCGTCAATGAGGATTTTGCAATCGAGAGCCTTCCCAACGACATCTTTCAGCTCGGGGTCTCATCCTGGCGTATCCTGCGCGTCGAGCCCGGCCGGCTGCGGGTGGAGGACGCCCAGGGACTCCCGCCCACCATCCCCTTCTGGCTGGGAGAAGCCCCCGGCCGCACCGACGAGCTCTCCGCCGCAGTCTCCTGGCTTCGCAAAGAGGTGGGGCAGCGTCTTCCCAACGTCCTGGCGACGCTGAGCTGGCTCAAGGAAGAGACAGGATCGGGAGACGAGGCTGCCCAGCAGCTTGTGGACTACATCGCCGCGGGCAAGCGCGCCCTCGGTGTCGTTCCTACCCAGGAAACCCTGGTGCTGGAGCGCTTCTTCGACGACAGCGGGGGCATGCAGCTCGTGGTGCACTCGCCCTACGGCTCGCGCATCAACCGGGCATGGGGTCTCGCGCTGCGCAAGCGCTTCTGCCGCACCTTCAACTTCGAGCTTCAGGCCGCCGCCACTGAGGACGCCATTATCCTCTCCCTCGGCATGCAGCACAGCTTCCCCCTGGAGGAGGTCTTCACCTATCTGCACCCCAACTCGGCTCAGGACGTGCTGGTGCAGGCGCTCCTGGCCGCGCCCATGTTCCAGACCCGCTGGCGCTGGAACCTCATGCGCTCTCTCATGCTCCCCCGGCAGCGCGGCGGCCGCAAGGTGCCCATGCCGCTGCAGCGCATGCGGGCCGACGACCTCCTGGCCGCCGTTTTCCCCGACGTTGCCGCATGCCAGGAGAACATTGTGGGCGACATGCGCATCCCCGACCACCCCATCGTGCAGGAGACCCTCAACGATTGCCTGCGCGAGGCCATGGACATCGACGGGTTCCTGCGGCTCCTGGGCAACATCGTGGGTGAACGAGTGAACCTCGTCGTCCGAGACACCACGGAGCCATCGCCCTTCTGCCACGAGATACTGGCGGCCAAGCCCTACGCCTTCCTGGACAACGCGCCCCTGGAAGAGCGCCGCACCCAGGCGGTGCAAGTCCGTAGAACCCTGGACGCAGAGACCGCACAGAGCTTCGGCGCTCTCGACCTCGAGGCCATCGAGCGGGTCCGAGAGCAGGCGTGGCCAAAGCCTGAAAGCCCCGACGAGCTGCACGACGCGCTCCTCCTGCTGGGCTTTCTCACCGACGAAGAAGGGCGAGCATATCAGGAATACTTCGATGTCCTGCTGTCCCAAGGCCGCGTCACCCGCCTCCAGCCGCTCATCCTGAGCAAAACTCCCCCTCTCCCTCTGGGAGAGCATGCCCTGAGCCACGTCGAAGGGCTTGTCCTGAGCCACGTCGAAGGGGGCGAGGCCGAAGGCTCTGAGTCTCAGCGAAGAGGTGAGGGCCAATTCTTGTGGATCGCCAGCGAGCGGCTGCCACCCTTCCAGGCGGTCTACCCTCACGCTCCCCACACGCCTGAGGTCGTGGTCCCAGAGCGCGAGCGCGCCCGCGCCTGGGAGCGGGAAGAGGCGCTGCGGGAGCTGGTGCGCGGGCGTCTGGAGGGCCTGGGGCCGGTGACCGCCTCGGCGGTCGCCGCATCCTTCGGGCTTGGCAAACGCGATATTTTGACCGTCCTGGTCGACCTCGAAGGCGAGGGGTTCGCCGTCCGGGGGCACTTCAGCCACGGGATCGAAGACCAGGAGTGGTGCGACCGCCGTCTCCTCGCCCGTATCCACCGCTACACCCTGGACCGCCTGCGCCAGGAGATCGAGCCGGTCGCTGCATCGGACTACCTTCGCTTCCTCTTCGCCTGGCACCACGTGGGGCAGGAGTACCGCCTGGACGGCCCCACCGGCCTCGTCGCGGTGCTGGAGCAGCTTGAGGGTTTTGAAATCGCCGCATCGGGCTGGGAGAGCGAGGTGCTGCCCTCCCGCCTCGTCCGCTACAACCCGGACTGGCTGGAGCAGCTCAGCCTCACCGGCGAGGTCGCATGGGCCAGGCTCTATCCCGCCGCGGACGCCGGACGCAAGGCCGGCGCGACCCGGCTTTCGCCCGTCTCCTTCGTCTTTCGGGACAACCTCGCGCTCTACCTCGGTAGAACCGCGGCTCCCCCTTCCAGCGAGATACACATCAGCGGTGTCGCGCGCGAGGTCATGGAGTGCCTGGAGAGGCGCGGCGCGTGCTTCTTCCAGGAGTTGACCCAGGCCACCCGCCAGCTCGCTTCCGACGTGGAGGAGGGCCTGCGCGAGTTGGTCGCCTGCGGCCTCGTCACCTGCGACGGTTTTGCCGGACTGCGCACGCTGACCTCTCCGGCGCGCCGCAGGCTGCTGCGACATCGACGCCCTGAGCCGCAACCGCGCGCGGCCATATTCGCTCCCCAACGGCTGGTCGCCGGTCGCTGGTCGTTGCTGCCGCGCTTCCACGCTGAACAAGACGACCAATTAGCGCCTGCGCTTCGTCCCGCTCACTCCTTACAGAGCTCATCGAGTCTGAGACTCTCAGAGTCGAACGACCTGCAAAGGCCTGAGCTGAGAGTTTACCCTGAGCCAGCCCGCTCTGGCGGGCTGAGCCGAAGGGAAGGACGAGCGGAATCCGCTTCAGAAACTATCGAGTTCCTCGCCCGCAAATACCTGCGCCGTTACGGCGTGGTGTTCCCCAAAGTGCTCATCCGTGAGCCTGACCCACCGCCCTGGCGCGAGCTGGTGCGGGTCTACCGCCGTCTGGAAGCCCGCGGTGAGATCCGCGGCGGGCGTTTTGTGGCCGGCTTCTCCGGCGAGCAGTACGCCCTGCCCGAGGCCGTCCAGAACCTGCGGGCCATGCGCCGCAAGAAGCCCGATGGTGCGGTGGTGACCGTGAACGCCGTCGATCCCCTGAACCTGGTGGGCATCATCACCCCGGGCCAGCGCGTCCCCGCGCAGCCGGGCAACAGGGTCATGTACCGGGACGGCGTGCCCATCGCCGTGGTGACCGGCAGAGAGACCACCTACCTCAAGCTCCCCGACGTGGGGCCGCCGGTGATGGAGGCTGCGGCGGTGGGGTAAGGGCACGATCCACCGGGTTCCAATGGGGATATGAACGGGCCGTTGCTTCCGTTCTGGAGCTGCCACGAGAAGAATATCGACCGGTCATGGTGCAACTTCAGAGCGACGTATTAGTGAGCAGCGTCGCAGCCCAACAGCGTCAACCGTACTTGTTCAGTTTTGGGGGGATGTCTGCATCACGTTCTACCACGCGGGAAGTGCAGAAGGGCGGCAGCCCTGTTGCCAGGGAGTCCGAGGGGTGGTCCCCCCGCAACTCTGAACACTTACCGTCAACCGTGTCAACTCGACGTATACCTCATGCTTATGTTATAGTTTCATGATGAATACATTAGGTGTAGGACTAGCAACCATGCATGAAATCTTAAGAAGTCAATTTGTCGGGATGAACGAGCTGCGTCAGAAGCTCCCCAAGCTGCTGGAGGGTCTCGCACAAGAAGGTGCGGACGTCGTCATCACCCGTCAGGGGAAGCCCGCAGCAGTCCTCATCAATGTGGAGAAATATCTTGAGGTGCAGCAAGCCCTCCGAGAATTTTCCGACCCCCGCTATTTGGCCGAGTTGCTCAAGGCTCGTCAAGAAATCCGACAGGGTGAGGGGATACCGGCCGAGGAGGTCTTCCGCAAGAAGGGACTCTAAGTGTACCGCCCTGTCTTTTCCCGCCGGGCTGAAAAAGCCTTCCTCGACCTTCCTACCAACCTCGCCCGTCACGTGCAGCAGGCCATCGCCAATTTGAGTGAAGAACCCCGTACTCATGGGACCATCAAACTCGACTCCGCCCCCGTCGCTCAATACCGTTACCGAGTAGGCGACTACCGCATCCTCTTCGACATTGATGACGACCAGCACGTCCTTGAGATCGTCGATATTCGCAAGCGGGACGAACAGACGTACAGGTGACCACTGATGTTGCTTTTAGCAAACAAGAACGAGGTGAACAGCATGAGTGCTGAAGCAAACCGTGATCTCATCAAAGCGGGTGAGCAGGACTATAACGAATGGAAGGCTTCTCTCACCGACACGCCGGAGAAGGCTGCCCGCTACCAGGAAATCGCCGGCCGCAGCGACCTCTGGTTGCAGCTGGTGGAAGCGCGGCAAGCCGCTGGCTTGACCCAGCGTCAGGTCGCTAAACGCCTCGGTGTATCGCAAGCCCAGGTTGCTCGTACCGAAAAGCAGGGCTACGAGTCCTACACCCTCACCACCTTGCACCGTTATCTCAAGGCGCTAGGCGAGGGGTTTTCCCTGGAGATCAGCGTGCGCAAGCTGCCCGACGTGGGGCCGCCGACGGCGGAGCAGACAGTGGCGGGGTAAGAATTCCGAATCCTGCGGCTGACGCAACCACCTTGTTTCAGGCTTGGGCGTCTCTTCTGGGGAGTCACAAATGTGTGTTACAGTTATCTCAATCACTACCTCACAAGTATGATTCTCCCAGTACTCAGTAGAAAATCTTATAATCTGCGCGTATGCCACAAACCTGTTTCGTCATAATGCCGTTCTCTGCCACCAGTTCCTGCACTGAGACCCAGTGGCGCTACATCTTTGAGCACGTTTTCAAGCCCGCCATCGAAGACGCTGGACTCGATTATGAATGTCGGCGCTCATCAGCCACTCGAGGGAACTTGATCAAGCATATCCTGGCTGATCTAAGAAATTCAGAGGTGGTGTTAGCCGATCTGACGGATCAGAATGCCAACGTTTTTTACGAGCTTGGAGTCCGGCACACGCTGAAGAACAGAACCATTATCGTCGCCCAAAGAGGTGATGATATCTCGTCCGACCTCCGCGCGTATGCCTATCATGTTTACGATTGGAAAACGCCGGAAGACATTCACGTCTTCAAGGAAAGAATTAGAGGTTTGCTGGAGGACATCACGAACGATCCCGAGAGAGCAGATAATCCTGTTAGCGACTTCCTTGGAGCAACGAGCAAGCCACTAGAAGCTTCTCCAGTTAGTGCAGTTTCTGGTCAAACAATCGTGACTGATAGTAACGGCTCTATGACAGACATCGTTAGGCGGTTAAGAGAGGGCGAAAGAAGTGGCTGACACCAAAACGCTAAACGAATACGTTCGCTCCACCAAAGCTACAATCCGTAGAGAGTTCATACCACTACTCGATGAGTTGAACAAAGGGCAAGGTGGGAGTATTCAGGAAGATCAGATTCGAGCCACTGCGTTGCCGATAATTGAGCGATTTGAACCCCATGTTCGAGAGGTTGAAGAGTTTGTACTCACCAGTATCAACGAAGAGTGGGGGGGCGGCCTAAGAGCAGCACTAAGTTTTGCGGGCGACTGGATCACTCTTTCCGCCCATCCTCAATCGCGGTCGCTTCGGTTTGCTCAAGGAGCACCACAATTATTGGCATGGCGCTTACTTATCCTCGCCGGCAGTAAGATCTTCGCCAACGAGATCACTCATTTCCTTAAGGATTTGGTTCACACCCCAATAGAGGTCGAGGACATCGAGGGTAGATTTTCTCACCTTAGCCTTGGTGATCGAGTGGACCTTTTTCACCCAGAAGCATTTTTGGGTCGTGCGAGCACAGCAGCCGAGTACATACGGGACCTGTTTTCTCGGGAACAACACCTCCATCCATTCTTCGCTGATGAAGTTGAATATCACTTCTCAATGGCGCAGTTCTTGATCGTGATTTCTCTCTACGATGCTTGGACGGATCGAGAAAATCCTTTGTACCCGATGTATAGTGACATACCGGAAGCTCGGCGAGCCATGCAGCGAGTTTGTAGCCTCCTCGAGTCCCGAGGTACCCTTGCGGCAGATGTAGCTGCCGCGGTGGGTGTAACAGTAGATTCGCTACTGCAAGCGTGGTCTGCGCACGTTGCCAAACCCAACGGCGTTTTTACAGGAATGCTCAGGCTTTCGGCCGTAAAGTTTCCCGATCCCATATCAGCACCTGTAGGGTTCTGACCAAACCAAAGCGCTTGAATCTTCGCCAGCCTGGGGCGGTGGAGGTTCAAGGAGGACATCGGCCGGTCTGCCATCCTCTCTTGCCCTAACCTCCTCATATCGCTATCGTGAGAGTCCACTCTGCATGCCCAGCAAAAACTACTATCCCAGCAGAGTGTGGATTCGCCTTACCGAAATGACCGTCTCACTTCATCATCTCAGCACCGCCAAACACGAAAGTGTCTCAACAACCGTGCCTGACACACCGATTCGTTTCCCGCAAAACAAGCCCTTTTCCGTCGCTCCCCATCGGGGAAGTCAGGCACACCAGCGCCCCGAGTCGTGCCTGGACAGCTGCATTCGTTCCCGCTTCGTTTTGCAGGAAAAACTCTTCTCTTTTCTCACCGGATTCGCGCCGGTGACTATGCTCGCCGCTTGCTCCCCACTGTCATTGCGAGGCCCGACGCAGGAGGGCCGTGGCAATCCCCCTTACCCATCGAGATTGCTTCGTCGCCTTCAGCTCCTCGCAAAGACAGGAAGAGGAAACAAAACCCTTCCGGGGTCACCACGAACGGAGAGGCCTGTTATTCCTCCCCCTTCCAGGGGCCGAAGGTGGTGAGCTTGCATACCAGAGGGTTAGGTGGGGGTGCGGCGTAGAACCTTCACCCCACTGTCCTCCCCACAAAATCCCGCACCGCGGCCACGTACTGCTGCCGGCCCACCCAGAGGATGTCGTTGTGGCCGGCCTGGGGAATGACCTCCATGTGCTTCTGGGGCGTGGTCAGCGTCTCGAAAAACTCGACGGCCCGCTCCAGGGGGATCAGGTCATCCCACTCGCCGTGGATCACCAGAACGGGCAGGGTGATAGCCGCGATCTTCGCGCGGTGCCGCCGTTGCAGCTCCTGGCCCTCCGCCGAGCGGCCTACGGACTCCAGGTACTCGACCATCTGCCCCATCGAGGTCGCGCCGCTCTCCGTGATCAGCCCCTTGAAATGCTCCGGGTAGTGCGCGGCCAGCTCCAGCGCCGAGTGGCAGCCCAGAGACCTGCCCATGATGTACAGCGGGCCGCGGCATCCTCCCTGCTCCAGGAACGTGAGCGCTCTCTGGAGGATGGCGTGCGCGTCGGAGATCATGGTCGGGAAAGAGGGCATGCCGGTGCTGAAACCGTAGCCCCGGTAGTCGGCAATGAGGAAGTTGGCGCCCGCCGCCTTGAACATCGGGGTGATGTCGTCGTAGTCATTGACGGTCTCGCCGTTGCCGTGGAAGAAGAGGATGGTGGGCGCATCGGGAGAGTGGGAATGAAGCCGGCACCCAATCTCGACGCCGTCCGCCACGGGTACGAAGAAGTCCTGCGCGCCGGGCGGCGTCCGCTGCGCCTCTGGACGGGGGACGAACGACCGGTAGGCGGCCTCCGTTCCTTCGATGACGGAGTAGTCGGGTGGTTCAAAGGGAAGCTGGCGCACATGCCCCTCCTTGGGTTGGTGTACGCCTATTGTACCGCTTATTGCCGGATTAGAGTCTGAACGACCTTGCTCAAGAACGGCAGGCGAGCTAGGATACAGTATCGCTCACACCGACGCGCCCGAACGCCGCGAGCAAACCAGGAGTCGCCCCATGCCCACCAAAGACGAAATCAAGACGATGGCCCTGGATGCCATCGACCTGCGCAAAGACTGGCTCATTCAGATTGCCGAGACCATTCTGAGCAACCCTGAAGCGGGCTTTCAGGAGGTGAAGACCGCCCGGCTGGTGCATGAAAAGCTGGATGAACTGGGAATACCGCACCAGACCGGCATCGCGCTCACGGGGATCAAGGGTGTGCTGACGGGCGGAAGCCCCGGGCCGACCGTGGCCGTCATCGGAGAGCTCGACTCGCTGCGGGTGCTCGACCATCCCCATGCCGACCCTGAAACTGGTGCTGCCCACGCCTGCGGCCACCATGCCCAGATCGGCATGATGCTGGGAGCGGCCATCGGCCTCATGACGCCCGATGTGCTCGCCGCATTGAGCGGCAACATTGTCCTCATCGCGGTGCCCGCTGAGGAGTTCATCGATGTGGAGTACCGCTGGGGCCTGCGCCAAGAAGGCAAGCTGGGACTTATGGCGGGCAAGCAGGAGTTCATCCGTCTCGGCGCGTTCGACGACGTGGATATGGCCATGATGGCGCATACCACCTCCCGTCCGGAGGACAAGAAGCTGGCTTTGGGCGGCACCAGCAACGGCCATGTGGTCAAGCTGGTCAAGTTCATCGGACGGGCGGCCCATGCCGGCGGTGCGCCCTACGCCGGCATCAACGCGCTCCACGCGGCGACCATCGCCATAACTGCCATCAACGCCAACAGGGAGACCCTCAAAGACCAGGATGTGGTGCGCATTCACGGCATCCTCACCCGCGGCGGCGTTGCGGTGAACTCCATTCCCGCCGATGTGCGCTACGAAGGCAGGGTCCGGGGGAATACCCTGGAGGCCATAGAAGACGCCAACCAGAAGGTGGACCGCTCCTTCCGCGCCGGCGCGCTGGCCATGGGCGCCAAGGTCAACATCATCACGCTGCCTGGCTATCTGCCGCTGCTCAACAACAGCCATATGATGGACATATTCAAGGAGAACGCGGCGCGCCTGGTGGGTCAGCACCACATAACGCAGTACCCAACCGACCGCAACGCGGGGGGATCGACCGACATGGGCGACCTCTCCCAGATCATGCCGGTGGTGCATCCGTACGCCGGTGGTGCCACAGGCGTCGGCCATGGCAACGACTACCTCATCGGGGACTACGAAACTGCGGTGATCAACCCAGCGAAAGCGATGGCGATGTCTGTGATCGACCTGCTCTACGGCGGCGCAGCAAAAGCGAAAGAGGTCATGGCCAAGCACAGGCCCGCTCTGACCAAGGCGAAGTATCTGAAGCTGCAGGCCGAGCGTTTGCGTGAAGAGCTGTTTGAAGGGTGAGCGCAAACTCTGGAAATCTTGATTCCAGCAAACCCATTATGCCAGAGGCGACATGCGGCACGAATCCGGGAGAACGGCTCACCCCATCTCGCCATACTCGTAACAAATGGCCGCCGCCGCCGCGATGCCGGCAGTCTCAGCCCGCAGGATCCGCGCCCCCAGACTCACCGTGCGGATGCCGCATCCCCGTGCGTATGCTACCTCTTCGATTGTCAGGCCACCCTCCGGCCCCACGTAAAGGCTCACCGTTGCGGGCGTTGAACCGGCGGAGAGGACACCCCGAAGACTTTGGGTCGTCTCGCCTTCGTATGCGACGACGGCCAAGCCCTCTTGCCGCTGGCAGGCTTCTTCCCACGATACTGGCGGGCAGACTTCAGGAAGCATGCCCCGTCCCGACTGCTCTGCAGCCTCCCGCACGATGGCCTGCCAGCGCTCCAGCCGCGGCCCAACCTGCGCAGGTGTCGGACGGGAGACGCTTCGCTGGCATAGGACCGGCACAAAAGCGGCAATGCCAAGTTCCGTCCCTTTTTGCAGCACATAGTCCAATTTCTGACCCTTGAGGAGCGCCTGAAAGAGCACCAATCGCAGCTTTGGTTCGCCGCCTGCCGCCGACGTGGTGGTGACGATGCCGGACGTGTGCACGGGCGAAACTTCTGTCAGGCGCACCTGATGGCAATGTCCCTGACCGTCGAGGACGAGGACGTCATCGCCGCCGTGGAGCCGGAGCACCTTTGCAAGTTGGTGCGACTGCTCGCGGGTGAAGGCCACCTGGCCTTCCTGAATCGTGCGTGGATCAACAAAGAAACGCTGCACGAACGATGTACCTAAAGCGCCTTCCGCAGGGCAAGGGTGTGCCACTCGCCGTTGTTTCGCGAGGCGATGAGCGCTGCGCCCAACCCTCGATAATGCTCTTTCACGGAGCGGGCAGCGGGAGCGCCAATACCACTGGCAATCATCACGCCACCGGGCATGACGCATGCCAGCATATCTTCGCCGAACTGCAGGTGCAGCGCGGAATTGAGGTTTGCCACGAGCAGGTCAATCGTTCCTTTAGCCCAGCCGTAACGTGCAACCTGCTCAATGCTCCCAGCCCTCACCTGCACTATGTCGGCAACGTTGTTACGTGCGCAGTTCTCTGCGGCTGCCTGGACGGCGAACGGATCGGTATCTGCCGCCAGCACCGCCGCTGCCCCGAGCTTCGCCGCTGCGATCGCAAGGATACCGGAACCGGTGCCTATGTCCACAACTCTGTCTGCGCTCGCCAACAAATGGGTATCAAGAGCATGCAAACAGGAACGGGTGGTCCAGTGGTCTCCAGTGCCAAACGCCATACCGGGGTCAATGGCGATGACAATGTCTCCGGGTCGTACGCGGGGGTTTTTCCAGGTTGGGCAAACTACCAGCCGCTTTCCTACCCGCTGGATGCGGGAGTGTCGCTTCCATGCCGCAGACCAATCATCTTCTCTGATGGTGCGTTCTTCATAGGTGGTCGGCTGGCAGACCGCATATATCGATGCGTGCAGCAGCAAACACGCTTGCTCTGCCGACCCGTCGAGGGCCACGTAACCCTTTACCGTATCGTCCTCGTCAGTGGCAAAGACCGGTTCCTCGGAGCCAATCACATGCAGTAAAGCTGGTTCCGCGACAACGCCGCCATAACAGTAGCCGCCCATGACGGTCATCACAACTTCTGTCGACTCTGAAGGGACTTTTACAACTATTTCAACCCAGTCCATATCAACACAACACCACAGCGAACGAATCAGGTTTTGGAGGATACCGGAAGACATCCTACTCTACGGGAGAACATGATTTGTGAAGGTTTGGCGGACAAGAGAGGGAAGAGGAAACTAGCCCAGAGCGTCCTTGATTTTTTCAAAGAAGCTCTTATCATCGCCCGCTCCCGCGGGCTCGCCGTCAGGAGAGAAGGTCTTAGCCAGCTCGGCAAAAAGGCGCTTCTGCTCCTCCGTCAACTGATTGGGGACATCCACACTCACCCGCACAAGTTGGTCGCCACGGCCGGTGCCCCGAAGGTGAGGAACACCTTTTCCCTTCAGGCGGTACACCGCGCCGGACTGCGTGCCGGCAGGTATTCTCACTTCAGCGGCGCCGTCCACTGTGGGCACATCTAGCGCCACGCCCAGCGCCGCCTGGGCAACGTTCAAGCGCAATGGATAGATAATGTTGTCTTCCTCTCGGCGGAAATATGCGTGGGGGTGCACAGTCAGTTCGACATAGAGATTGCCAGGAGGGCCGCCCCGCGCGCCGGCATCGCCTTCTCCCGTGAGCCGTATCTGAGTGCCGTCATCCACACCGCCGGGGATATTCACGACAACTTTCTTCGACAAATGCTCACGCCCCATCCCGCGGCATTGGGTGCAGGGGGATATGATGCGCTGGCCCTCTCCGCGACAGGTGGCGCAGGTGGCGACATTCACAAACTGCCCAAAGATGCTCTGCTGGACCCGCCGCACCTCGCCCGTTCCCTGGCAGGCGGCACATTGGACCGGCTTGCTGCCAGGTTCACTCCTGGCGCCGCGACACTTTGAGCAGACCATGCTCTTTCCCACCTCGATCTCTTTTTCCACCCCAAAGACGGCTTCCTCAAAGGAGATATCGAGCGCCACGCGAAGATCACGACCTTGCTGAGGCGCATTACGAGTACGGGCGGAGGTGCCGCCGAAGAAGGCGTCAAAGATATCACCAAACCCGGCAAACCCATCGAATCCTTCAAAACCCCTACCATTACCCGACAACCCTGCATGGCCGAAGCGGTCATACGTCGCCCGTTTCTCAGGGTCCGAGAGGATCTCATACGCCTCATTGATCTCTTTGAAGCGATCTTCCGCATCGGACTCTTTGTTCCGGTCAGGGTGGTACTGAAATGCGAGCTTGCGGAAAGCCTTCTTGACGTCCTCTTCCAAGGCATTTTGCTCAATGCCGAGGACTTCGTAATAATCCCTTTTTACTGTGGGCATATCATCAGGCAGATGGAATAGACTCAGTTTTCACAAGATACGGAAAGACTGCTGAGCAGCCTCTCAAGCCAATTATAGGGGCCAGAGGATTTCTCGACAATAGATATAGTCTCAAGATTCAATCGCTTGGCAATGGCTTAGCTGAAGTTGCTCATACGATATAGCTAGGCACTGGCAAATTGGGTAAGAAAAACCACTTGACATACCGATGTGAACGCAGTAGGGTAATTTAATGTTGAATTAAGTACCTATAGGCTATTCCTACTTTTCGGGTCGGGACAATCAGGAATGTCAGTTATAGCATTCATGGTCAGGGGCTGACACAAAGAGGACAGGCAGCGTAAGATACTTACGCTGCCTTTTTGCGCCATAGACAGGTTGAGGAGAGACCCCTATGCAGCAGTACATCATGCGCCGCCTGCTCTACTCCATCCCGGTCATGCTGGTCGTCTCGCTCCTGGTTTCTGTCCTCATTCGGCTCCAGCCGGGGGATGTTGTCATGGCCATGATGGCCGAGGCCGGCAATATTAATCCGGCACTTCTGGATAAAATCCGGCACGAGCTAGGTCTCGATCAGCCGTTCCACGTGCAGTATGTGACATGGATGTTCAATTTTCTAACCGGAAATCCTGGACAGTCCTACTGGTCCGGAAAGCCGATCACGGAACTCTGGGCCAGCGCCATCCCCATAACCATTGAGCTGTCATTGCTGGCTTTGCTGATAGGCCTTATCGTCGCCATCCCTGTGGGTATCCTGACGGCGGTGCGCCGCGACAGTTGGGTGGACCACATCGGGCGGCTGTTCGCCATCTCCGGTCTCTCCATGCCTGACTTCTGGATCGGTACTTTAGTACTGCTGTTCATGGGCCTGTGGTTCCACTGGATCCCAAAGATTACCTATGTCGGCCTTTTTGATGACCCCGTGAGCAATCTCCAGCAGTTTATCGTTCCTGCTGTCGTCTTGGGTTTCCGCTTATCCGCCACCACCATGCGATTGACCCGTTCCACCATGCTGGAGGTGCTGCGAGAGGACTACATCCGCACTGCCTGGGCCAAAGGGCTGCAAGAGCGCGCCGTCGTCGCGCGCCACGCCTTAAAGAACGCGCTGATCCCGGTGATCACCGTCGCGGGCACGCAGCTTCGCTTCCTTCTCGGCGGCTCTCTGGTCATCGAGGTGATCTTCGGCCTGCCCGGCATGGGGAGGCTGACCTACGACGCCATTATTCAGCGGGACTACGGCCTGGTGCAGGCCGACATCATGTTTCTGGCGTTCCTGGCGGTCATGCTGAACCTGCTGGTTGACCTCTCCTACGGGTGGTTTGACCCCCGCATTCGTTACAGCTAGAGAGACATGTCGAACATCAGACGGAGCCATTAGCGCACTCGCCTCAAGACAGGCAACCAGCTTAAGAGAAGGAGACACGGACGATGGAGCAATCACAAGTAGCCCTGCCGTTGGCAGCTGCCTTCAAAGGGTATGTCCGTCCCTCACCAATATCGCGCCTGCTGGACATGGCCCGGCGCCAGCCCCTGGGCGTGGTGGCCACTGCCATGATTCTCGCCATGATGGTCCTGGCGCTCTTTGCCCCCACACTGGCCCCGTACGACCCCATCCGCATCCTGAGGGCGCCCGGCGGCATGTCGGAAAAACCGCCGTTCAGCGCCGGCGAGCGGATGGCCAACCAGCCGCAGGGGCCAATGGTCGTGCTGGGCACCGATGAGCGGGGGCGGGACATCCTCAGCCGTATCATCTGGGGCACCCGGGTATCTTTGACGGTTGCCGTCATAGCGGTGGTCCTGGGCACCGGCATCGGCGCCCTGGTGGGGCTGCTCTCCGGCTTCTTCGGGGGAGCCACAGATATGATCTCCCAGAGGATTGTGGACGGACTCCAGGCGTTCCCTGCCATCCTGCTGGCGCTGTCCATCGTGGCGGTGCTGGGCCCCAGCACCATCAACATCTTCATGGCGCTGGCGGTGATCATCTGGCCCAATACCGCGCGTGTCATTCGCTCAGCGGTGCTGAGCGTCAAAGAGAACATGTACATTGAGGCCGCGCGGGCCATGGGCGCCACCCCGCCACGGGTTATTTGGCAGCACATCCTGCCCAACGTCATGGCACCCATCATCATCCTGGCGTCTATTCAACTTGGCAACGCCATCCTCATTGAGTCCTCCCTGAGCTTCCTGGGTCTGGGGACTCCTCCACCGGAGCCTTCCTGGGGCAACATGCTGGGCGGTGTGGGAACCAGGAACAGGCTGGAGGGCGCTCCTTGGATCGCCATTTTCCCCGGTCTGGCCATCAGCCTCGCCGTCTACTCGTTTAATCTCCTGGGCGACTCTTTGAGAGACGTCCTGGATCCCCGTCTCCGCGGCCGCTAGTGTTGGGCTTGGAGGATGCAATGAGCTGAACTGAGATAAAGGGATTCGCACCCAGGAGTACTCTTTCAAGGAGGAACGGTTCATGAGAAGAAAACATAGCATAAGTCTGGTGGCAGCGATGTTCCTGCCTGTGCTGCTCACGGCGTGCGGCGGAGCAGCACAGCAGCAGGCGGCCGAGCCGACCCCCGAGTTCAAGCAGGTCTCCGAAGTGGGCGGCTTCAAACTGCCCGGTGGCATTCCGGACATTGCGGGCTTCCCCATCTACATCCCGCCCGATGACAAGGAGAAGGACGTCAAGAACTACAAGCGGGGGGGCACCTTCAACTATCTCAGCCTTGATCCCCCTCACTTGGATATCGGGCTCGCATCCTCCTGCACCGTCTATAACGTCAATGACATGGTCTACAGCAAGCTGGTGCGGGGCAGGCACGGCCCCGCGGAAGACCCCTTCCGCATCATTATCCAGGGCGACCTGGCAAAGTCCTGGGAGGTCTCGTCCAACGGGCTGACCTACACCTTCAAGCTCAACGAAGGGGTGAAGTACCAGAACCTGCCTCCCGTCAATGGCCGGGAGCTCACCTCTGAAGATGTCCGCTGGAGCTTTGAGGAGTACCGCAGCAGCATCCAGGCCTCCACCTTCCTCAACGTTGACAAGATAGAGGCCCCGGACAAGTATACCGTGAAAATGACCCTGAAAGAGCCCAACGTGGACTTTCTAGCCTCCCTGGGCGCAATGGCCTATATCCGCCCCAAGGAGATCAAAGACAAGGACGGGGACTTCCGGAAGACGGCCATCGGCACCGGTCCATTTGTTCTGGACAAGTGGACGCCCAAGCAGGGGGAGAACTACTCCCGCAATCCCACCTTCTGGGAGAAGGACTCCGCAGGCAACGCGATGCCCTACCTAGATAAGGCCAATAAGTTCGTCATTGACGACACCTCCGCGGCTCGCGCGGCCTACCGCTCCAAGCAGGTGGACGTGGTGACCGCCACCATCATCAAGGACGCCCAGGAGATCAAGGGCAGCGACCCCGACACCATCTTCCAGTCCAACGGATCGGGCCTGGTGCGGGGCAACGTCAACGGCCTCCTCTTCCGCACCGACAGAAAGCCTTTCAACGACGTGCGCGTGCGGCGGGCCATCTCCATGGGCATCGACCGCCAAACCCTCACCGACACCCTCTACGGCGGCTACTACGCCATGTCCATGGGCACCTCCTGGGCCTGGTTCATGGAGAACGCGCCCCAGCTCAAGGACTTCGGCCCCTACTACCAGTACAACCCCACCGAGGCCAAGAAGCTCCTGGCCGAGGCGGGCTATCCCAACGGCATCACCGTAGAGCAGATCGACTGGTACCTCCGGGTGCCGGCGGACTCCATCATCGCCATGCTGGCAGAGATAGGAGTGAAGGACAACCGGCGGCAGGTGGACAACCCCACCCAGATCACCCTCATGACCAGGGGCGAGTACGGCGACATGACCGCAGCCGCCTGGTACATCCCGGGCTACGACTTTGACAGTGAGAGCTACCCCTTCCTCCACTCCAAGGGCCCCAAGAACTACGGCTTCTACAATAATCCCGAGATGGATAAGCTGCTGGAAGCCCAGCGGGTGGAGCAGGACCCCACAAAGCGAAAGGCGATAATGCAGAAGATCTGGGACCTGCAGCTCACCGATATGCCCCTGACCTGGATCCCCACGTCACGGGGCAACTTTGGCTGGCGCTCCCACGTGAAGAACTTGCGGCAGCACGGCTACATGGGCTCCACCACTTGCTACACCACGGGCAACCAGAACCGCATGGTGTGGCTCGACAAATAAGCTTTTCATCAGCAAATGTAAAGGAGGGGGCTCAGACAGAGCCCCCTCCTTTACTACTACTACAAGATTTCTCAAAATCGCCGCAGAACAAGCGTCGCAGTTCTCGTGAAGGTTACTCCTCGCTTACCTTGCTATTGGTGAGGCTCTCAAGACCTAGCCCAGAGCGGCGAACTCTGTGGAGAATGTCAGCGGCGCCCCTTCGACTGAGCTCAGGACAAGCTTCAAGAGCCTCAGCAACGCTGACACATGTCATACAGCCATCTAGATTCTTCCAGAATGGCCTTCAGGATCGATTATTGTTCGAAGCTGAAGGCTGAGAACCCTTCGACAGGTCGTTCAGACTCTGAGGAGTCCTCAGACTCGAAGAGCTCGATGAACTCGATGAGCTCAGGACGGCGCCCTTCGATAGATTCTCCGCCTTCGGCAGATGCCTTAGGCACCCGCCCTTCGGCGGAGTCGCTCGACAGAGTCGACTGCCGACAGGGTCGCCTCTGGTGACTGGCGACCTCCGGAGACAGGATGGCGCTTCTCGTCCGACTCGGTACAAGGGTCTCGCGTTGCGCTAAGATTACCCGCCCGCGCTGGCCTTCAGATCGTTGACCCTGTATTCCTGAGGTGCGCCCTTGCCCTTGGCCGGCATGACAAAGAGTGTGGCGCCACCACCGAGCTTGTGCTTTTCGGCCACTTTCAGCAAGTCGGTCTTCTCCGGCTCGTGGTCGAACTCCGCCAGCTTCTGCTCCAGCTCTTCGCCGAACCAGCGCCGCCGCACAACCACTTTATACTGTGCCATAGTCAATGATATCCATGATGGTTAACCCTCATGGCGCCGCAGAGACACTCAGGACGGCTGGGACATGCCGTTAGCGGCTTCAGATTCACCGTTCCCAACTTTAACAAGAGTTGGGCGAACGACCCTGTCAGAGAGCGTATACCCACGCTGCAGCTCGGCGAGCACCTTCCCTTCCTCGCCAGGCCCTCGAAGGACGGCCTCATGAAAATTTGGGTCAAAGGGCTGCCCCACCGCTTCAATTGCCTTGAGACCCTGATTTTCAAGGATTGCCTGGAGCTTGCGATTAATCAGATGAATGCCATCAATCCAGGTGAGGCCGGCCAGCTCCGCCGATAGGTTCTGCAACGCTCTGTCGAGGTCGTCCACAATGGGGAGCAGATTCAGGATGAGCATTGCGTTTCCATACTTGGTCGCATCTGAACGCTCCTGCTCGGTTCGGCGCTTAAAGTTAGCCATGTCCGCCGCAGTGCGCTGCCAGTTGGTGTAAGCGCGGTCGGCGCGCTCCTTCTCTTCAAGGAGGCGCTTTCTCAGCGCATCAACATTGTCCAGCGCAAGGTCAGCATCAGCGTCTTGATTTTCCGTAACGAGTTCTGCACTTTCGTTGACATTCTCTTCAGGGGACATATTGCCTTACAAACACTCCGTCTTACTTCCGTGTGAGGTAGTCGCCCATCAAGTCTGAGAGGTAGCGGACCGCCGCAATGGCCTTCCCGTACTGCAAGCGCGTCGGCCCAATGAGCCCGATGGTGCCGGACAGCGTCCCAGGTGCCCCGTAAGATGCAACGACGAGACTCAAGTCCTGCAACTCTTCCGCGGGATTCTCGCGCCCGATGACCACGTTTACTCCAGGCGTCACGGCAATCTGCGATAGCAGAGTGCCGAGCATCTGTCGCTCTTCTACCACATCGATAAGGCTTCTCACGCGCTGAGTGGATGTGAACTCCGGCTGAGCCAGAAGATTGCGAAGGCCCTCAAGCTGCAACACGTCCGGGCCGGGAAGCTCCTCCGCCTCCATGAGCTGCGTGACAGAACGGGATACCTGGGCTTCCAGGGCGGTGGTCCCTACCAAGCCCAAGGGGATAATTTGCTGTACGTTTAACCCGCTGTAAGCATGGTTCAGGCGCTGCGCCAGAGCGGTCAGTTCATCCTGGCTCATGTCCTCCTCAACCCGAAGGACCTGCTGTTTGACTTTGGTCTCCTGCAAGACCATGACCATGAGCACCAGGAACTCCTGAAGCGCGATGAGCTCCAGGTGCTTGAAGCGCGCGGCAGGCGCCCGGGGAATAGTGGTGAGAGCGAGGGCGTGAACAAGGCCTGACAATAACTCTGCGGCTATACGCGACCATGACTCCAACTCACCCTGCCAGCGGGCAAAGTGGCTCTGAATGAAGAGTTGCTCTTCAGGAGTGAGACTCTCGTCATGGAGAAGGTCCTGGACAAAATAGCGGTAACCCTTGTCCGAAGGAATGCGGCCTGCAGAGGTGTGCAAATGGGTGATGTACCCCTCGTCCTCCAACGCGGCCATATCATTACGCACCGTCGCAGAACTGACCCCCAGGCTGTGATCTCTGGCGACGTGCTCAGAGCCGATGGGGCTGGCCGTTGCGATATAATCATCGACTATGATGCGCAGGATAGCGCCTCGTCGGTGAGAAAGCGCCTTTTGTTCCTTCATAGCATCATGCCTACATAGGTGAGGTAGTACTGCAGAATTAGCACTCTGCTTTAACGAGTGCTAACCCATTCACCCTACCATTGGGCCTTAACCTTGTCAAGGTGATGTACTCGTTCAGGTGATCCGTTACACTTGGCTCCTTTCGTTGAGATGGTGTTGTTGTAGGAAGGCCAAGGGGGTAAGGTAGCCCAGCGCTTGGTGCGGCCTATAGGTATTATAGCGATGC
>Ga0082335_1001229_pt1 | contig 56772 bp, 51 predicted proteins | sample Subgrocontami58m_FD_72375 | JGI IMG/M metagenome (GOLD analysis project Ga0082335, IMG submission 72375) | Subsurface groundwater microbial communities from S. Glens Falls, New York, USA - GMW37 contaminated, 5.8 m (SPADES assembly) (version 2) ... | reverse complement strand
CCAGATCCGCCGGCAGCGGGTCGAAGAAACGCGCCGGAATGGTAAATTCGCCCGCCGCCAGGCCGATCGGGCGTTTGCGCGTGCGCGGCTGGCGCAGCGGCCGGATCTCGGCGATCGGGGTATTGCGCTTGCACAGCACAATGGTCTCACCGCGGCGCAGCCGTGCGAGATACGCCGAGAGATGGGTCTTGGCCTGGTTGATGTTTAGCTTAATCATGGTTCGATAGTAGACCATGTTACAAACCACGTCAAACGCGGGATTGGGCAGCGATAACGCGCTGACCGAAATCGGGCGCGGGCACCGGCCGGCGTCGCCGGTTTCGATGAAATCAGCGGCGCAGGTTTGATCCCCGGCGCTACGAACGCTGCAACCCAATTGGCCCGGCTTTTTCCGCGAACATGGCGACTCGATTCCGCCCGCCGCCCTTGGCCTGGTAAAGGCCGTTGTAGCGAGAATCCGGCGCCAGGTGCGCGAATCCGACGCGGTGGCCAGCGTCGGCGGCGATGAATTCACCGTGATCCTGCCCGACATCGCCAGGCGCGAGGAGGCGGAAACCGTGGCCAGGAAAATCATCGCCGCGCTCGCCGCGCCGTTTCAACTCGGCAGTCAGAGGCAGCGCGTCGGCATCGGCGCCAGTATCGGCATCGCGCTCTATCCGGCAGACGCCCGCGACGCGGACGCGCTGGTCAAGGCGGCCGATGCCGCCATGTACGGCGCCAAGCAAGTGGGGAGCAGCTATCGGTTTTTCGCGGCGTAGGGACGGCGGACGCCGCTTAGGGCGGCACGCGCCGCGCGGTCCTTTCGTATCGCGTCGTCAACATGGGCTCTGACGAGCGGCGATACCGCGAATCACGGACTTGAGGCAATACTCATCGAAGCATCTCTTGTGCGCGGAGGCAAACAATCGAACGGTTGCGCAATGCTCCAAATTCACCCGCCGCGGCGCGCGGCCGCGTATAGCGGCATCACGGTAGGCAGCAGCGCCTCGACCTGTCGCACCCGGCTCGAATCGGTGGGGTGGCTGCTGAGGAACTCGGGCGGGCGCCCACCGCTGTTTGCATTGATCATTTTCTGCCATAGGCTGACCCCGGCGCGCGGATCGTAGCCGGCGCGCGCGGTGAGTTCCAGTCCAATGCGATCGGCTTCGTTTTCGTCGGTACGGCTGAACCGGGTCGCGATCAGCGCCTGGTAGCCGATGCCGGCAATATCGGCCGAGCTCTGGCCCAGGCCAAACAGCGCGGCGCCGACACCGATTGCCGTCTGTGCGGCAATCGCCTGCGACACCTGCGCGCGCGAGTGCTCGCGCAGCGCGTGCGCGATCTCATGCCCCATCACGACTGCGACCTCGTCTTCGCTCAGATTGAGCTGCCGAATCAGGCCGGAGTAGACCATGATCTTGCCCCCGGGCATGCAAAACGCATTGAGCTCGTTGCTGTTGATCACGTTGACTTCCCATCGCCAGCCGGGCGCGTCCGCGCGGAAAACCCGCGTTTGCGGTTCAAGCCGGGAAGCTATTGCACGAACCCGCTGCAGCATGCCGCCATCCGTATTGAGGGTGCCCTTGGCGGCGGCGTCCGCTTTCAGCTTGTTGTAGCTTTGCGCGGCCATCTGGTCGAGTTCCTGCGAGGACACCAGCATCAGTTGCTTGCGCTCCGCGCCGACCGACCCGCCCGAGGTGGTGGTCTGGCAACCGCCGAGCGTCAGTGCCGACAGGCAGAAAGTTGCAGCCGCTACGATTCCGATAGTACGCATGATTTCCCGCCGCATTGTTGATTGATCAAAACGCGGTTCGCGACACGCGCCGCGAGCCGCGAATCTGAAGCCATTGTTGCCGCATCGTCGCGGGCGATCTGTGCGCTCGCGCACATACAGGCCAGAACGTTTCATCTACCCTCTTTTTCATCTATGAAACCCCTGTCGGCGACACCCGCCGCAATCGCTCAGCCGACCCCGCAGGACCTCGCGTTTTCTGGGTCCTGGACAGCCCGCGGCATCGGTGCCATCGACCGCCAGCTCGAATCGGTGCGCGTTCCCGCCAAAACGCAGGTCACTGCCGACGGCGCGCACATCGAGGCGTTGGACTCGGCCGGCGCGTGGGTACTGCAAAAGCTGCTGCTGCGGCTGCGCGACGAAGGCATAACCGTGACCATCGGCGGCCTGTGCCCGGAATTCGCCAAACTGCTGGACGCCGTAGGACGAGAAGCAGCCAGTCAGCCGAATACCGTCCCTGCGCTTGCCGGCGTACCCGCGTCGACGCTTGCAGGACTGGGCTGCAGCGCCGAGGCCGCGTACGAACAGACCGTTGCGCTGCTCGGCTTCGTCGGCGAAAGCGCGGTCGCGCTGGCAGGATGCGTCGCGCATCCGGCACGCTTCAGGTGGCGTCCCGTCCTGTATAACATACGCAGCGCCGGATTCGACGCACTGCCCATCGTCGGGCTGCTGTCGTTCCTGCTCGGCATCGTCGTCGCCTATCAGGGCGCCGACCAGCTCAGGCAATATGGCGCCAACATTCTCGTTGTCGATCTCGTCGGCCTGTCCATGCTGCGCGAATTCGCGCCTTTGATCACCGCCATCATCATCGCCGGGCGCTCGGGCTCCGCCTACGCGGCGCAGATCGGTACCATGGCCGTGACTGAGGAAATCGACGCCATGCGCACGCTCGGCATCGCACCGCTGGATCTGCTGGTTCTGCCAAAAATCCTCGCACTGTTGATCGCGCTGCCGCTGCTGACCGTGTTCGCCGACGTGCTCGGCGTGTTCGGCGGCATGATCATGGCGCGCGCGCAACTGGGCGTCGGCTTCGACGAGTTTCTGGACCGCTTCACCAAGGCGGTCAGCGTGACGGCCTATCTGATCGGCATCTGCAAGGCGCCGGTGTTTGCGGCCATCATCTCCGTCGTCGGCTGTTTTCAGGGCTTTCGCACCAAAGGCGGAGCCGACAGCGTCGGCCGCCAAACCACCCGCGCCGTGGTCCAGTCGATTTTTCTCGTGATCGTCGCCGACGCCTTGTTCTCCGTCGCTTTCAGCGCGCTGGATCTCTGAGGCGCAAGCCGCAGCGCCTATGCACGCCGCCAACGCCGACGACAGCGTCATCCAGATCAGCAAGGTGTCGACACGCTTCGGCGACCATGTCGTGCATTCCGAACTCGACCTCGAAGTGCGCCGCGCGGAAGTTTTCGCCCTGATTGGCGGCTCAGGCTCCGGCAAATCGACGCTGCTGCGCGAAATGACCCTGCTGCACCGCCCGGACTCGGGCTCGATCCGCGTGCTCGGCGTCGACCTGGAGAAGCTCGCGGACGGCGAAGCCCTTGCGCTGCGCCAGCGCTGGGGTGTCATGTTCCAGCATGGCGGCTTGTTCGGCTCGCTTACGGTCAAGGAAAATGTCGGCTTGCCGCTGCGCGAGCACACCGGGCTTGAAGACGATTTGATCGATGAAATCGCGGCGTCGAAGCTCGCCATGACCGGTCTCACGCCCCAGGCCGGCGCACAGTATCCGTCGGAACTCAGCGGCGGCATGATGAAACGGGCGTCGCTGGCGCGCGCGCTGGCGCTCGACCCGGAACTGCTGTTTCTCGACGAACCGACTGCCGGCCTCGACCCGGTGAGCGCCGGCGGCGTCGACGAACTCGTGCGCAAGCTGCGCGACCTGTTCGGCTTGACCATAGTCATGATCACGCATGACCTCGACCTGTTGTGGCAGGTTGCCGATCGCGTCGCCGTGCTCGCCGGGGGCAAGGTGCAAGGCATCGGCTCGATGGCCGAGCTCTCGCGCATGGACGATCCCGCCATCCGGCAGTTCTTCGACGGCCCGCGCGCGCGCGCGGCGCAGGATCAGGACAAACGGCAAGCGCATGTGCAAACCGATACGAAAAACGAGAAGCGGCCATCGAAACCAAAGTAAACTATCCGCTGGTCGGGCTGTTCGTGCTGGTCCTCGGCGCGGCGCTGATCGCCGGCGCGCTCTGGCTCGCCGCGGGCGGCGTCGTGCAGAAGCGATACGACCTGTATCTTGCCATCGTCGATGAATCGGTGGCCGGCCTCAATCTCAATGCGCCGGTCAAGTACAGCGGCGTCGACGTCGGCAAAGTGCGGAAGATTCAGCTCGATCCGGGCAATCCGCAACGGGTAAATTTGCTCTTCGCCATCGAGAACGGCACGCCGATAAAGGAGGACACCGTAGCGGTTCTGAAAACACAGGGCCTGACGGGCATCGCCTATGTCGAGCTCAGCGGAGGCGCCCGGGATTCACCGCCGCTGCTCGCGACCGCGGGAAGCGGGTATCCGGTGATCCGCACCAAACCCTCGCTCGCCGCGCGACTGGAGAATGTACTCACCAGCGTGCTGGCAAAGCTGGACAGCACGTCGAACAACATCAATTCGCTACTCAGCGACGACAACCTGGCGGCGTTCAAGAGCGCGCTCGCCGACATCGCCGCCGTGGCGCGCACGGTCGCCGCGCGCAAGGACACGCTCGACGCCGGCATCGCCAACGCCGCCCGCACTTTCGAAAACACATCGCGCATATCGGCGCAGGCAGGGCCCGTGATCGATCGCATCGGACGCGGCGCCGACGCAGTCGAGAAAATGGGGGACGAGGTCGCCCGAACCAGCGCCAACGCCGGAAAGACCGTTAACTCGGTCGGCGCCGACGTAAAGCGCTTTACCGCGGAAACACTGCCCGAACTGGAACGCCTGCTCGGCGAGCTCAGCGTTCTGGCGACTTCGCTGCGCCGCCTGAGCGAGCAGACCGAGCGCGACCCGCGCGGGCTTCTTTTCGGCCGCAAGGCGGTCCCGGAAGGGCCGGGAGAACCGGGAACGGGAGCCCGAAAACCATGACGAAGCTGTTTGTCTCGCGCATGCACCGACTGTTTGCCGCTATTCTGTGTCTCGCGGCGCTCGGCGCGTGCAACACGATAGTCCCGGCAGCAACGCCGAATACGGTCTTCTATTCGCTCGGGGGCATGGCCGGCGCCGCGACGGCCGCGGGTCCGGCGACGCTCCCGGCAGCCGCGCCGACCTTGATGGTGAATCCTCCGCACGCGGCCGCCGGCTTCGATTCCCAGCGCATCATCTATCTGCGCGAAACGCACAAGCTCGAATACTTCGCGCACAGCGAATGGATAGACCCGCCGGCGCGCATGCTAGCGCCGCTGCTTGTCGCCGCGGTCCAGAACACCGGCGCGTTCCGCGCGGTGGTGCTTACCCCCAGCTCCGCGGCCGGCGACTTGCGGCTCGACACCGAAATCATCCGGCTGCAACACGAGTTCCAGTCCCAGCCGAGCCGGGTGCGATTCACGCTCCGCGCCTACCTCGTCGACGACAAGACGCGCCGCGTGCTCGCCTGGCGCGAGTTCGATGCTGCCATTCCCGCCGCGAGCGACGACCCCTATGGAGGCGTGGTTGCAGCCAACCGCGCGGTACAGAACGCGCTCGAAGAGCTTTCCGCTTTCTGCGCCGAGGCGGCGCGCAGCGCGCGCATGGAGAAATGAACGCAGTTGTCCCGATTTACCCTGTCACATTTTTTGGAGGTAGACACAAATGAATCCCGCAAAAATCATAGCAATCGTCCTGATCGTGGCCGGAGCCCTCGGCCTGGCGTACGGCGGCTTCAGTTATACGAAGGAAACCACCGGCATGAAACTCGGCCCGATAGAACTCAAAGTCGAGGAGAAGGAAACCATAAACGTTCCGCTGATAGTCAGCGCCGGGGCGATCGCAATCGGCGTGTTCCTGCTCGTCTCCGTCGGACGCAAATAGCCGGCGGCCGGTCCGTGTAACGCGGGAGCCCGGCTACGCAGCAACAGCTGGCGGCAACCTTGGACGACCAAATGCCGAGAGCCTGGACATGGGTCAGGCGTCCGTCCCGCGCAGCCCCTAGTTAGCCCGCTGAACGTCCTCAGCCGCGGCAGCATCCGCCTGCGCATGTGCAGCTTTTTCTCCTGAGCGGCGGGCGATCCAGAGTTGCAGCAACGTGAGCCCGATCGCCAGCACCGGCGGGCCGATAAACAGGCCGATGAAACCGAACGCGGCCACGCCGCCGAACACGCCGAGCACAATCAGAAGCAGAGGCAGCTTGCTGCTGCGGCTGATGAGATACGGCTTGACCAGATTGTCGATGGTGCTGATCGCGAGCAATCCCCACAAGACCATGAAGATCGCCCAACCCGTTTGCCCATCAAAGGCGAGCCACAGGGCGGCGCCGCCCCACACCAGCGGCGGCCCGATCGGAAGGATAGAGAGGAAGAAAGTCGCCACCGAGAGCAAAAAGGCCGCCGGAACTCCGGCGATGAGAAAGCCGGCCAGGGCCACCAGTGCCTGCGCCAAACCTGTCCCGAAAATGCCGTGTATCACCCCGGTCACGGTGTTGTCGATCGTTTCCAGAAACTCGTTGCCGCGCCCGCCGGCGATCTGGTCCAGCGCCTTGCGCGTCGCGAGCATCAACGCTTCGCCGTCGCGGTAGAAAAAGAAACCGATGAAACTCGCCAGCGCCAGTTGCAGCAAACCCTCGCCGGCGGACTTGCCTACGCCAAGCAGAAATTTGCGCATCGGCTCGAGCAGTCCTTTCCACTGCGTCGACAGGCTCTCCCCGCTTGAGGCGAGGCGCTGCCAATAGTCGGCGAGCAATTCTCCAACCAGCGGGATGTCGCGTACCCAGGGGGGCGGCTTTATCGGGCCGCCATTCAGCATCGCTTTGCCCGTATCCACCATGCCCGTCATGTTTTCCGCGAGCGTTACGGCCATTAGCACGGCGGGGACGATCACCAGCACGATCAGCAGCAGCGTCATCGCCAGCGCCGCGAGTGCGGGCCGGCCCCAAAGGGCCCTGCGCAGGCGCAGATACAGCGGCCATGTTGCGGAGCACACCACCGCGGCAAACAAGAGGGCGGGTATGAACGGATGCAGCACAAGATAGCAGCCCACCACGACGATCACGACCGCAGCCAGTTGCGCGTACTGGTTCAGGCGCAGTTCCGTCGGGCTCGTCGGCTCGTCGCGGGAGGTCGTGCCGGCGTCGCTCATATCAAAGCAGACGCCCCCACACGCGCGCCATCCATTCCTTGAACCGGAATGAAAGCGGCCGACGCTCCCAGCGTTCCAGATCGACGGCCTCGGAGGCTTCGAGGTCTTTCGCGAACATGACCTGCATTTGCTGGGCGAATTCGCGTCCCAGGATCACCGCGTTAACTTCATCGTTGTCGAGAAAGCTGCGCCAATCGAGGTTGCTCGAGCCAACGCACGACCAGACGCCGTCGATGAGCGCGGTCTTGGAATGCAACAGTGCGCCGCGCCGCTCGTAGATCTTGACGCCGCCTTTCAGCAGGGTGGAATAGTGCGAGCGCCCGGCGTGAAATACAGTTTCCGAGTCAGAATGGCTCGGCAATATCAGCTTCACCTCGACGCCGCGCCCGGCCGCGTCGATCAGGGCTTTCAGCAACTGCGGATCGGGAACGAAGTAGGCGTTGGTCAGATGCACCTGCTTCTCGGCATTGCCGATGGCGGCGATCAGCGTCAGGTAGATCAGGCTATAGGGATCGTCGGGCGTGCTGCCGATGGCGCGCACAATGTCTTTCCCCTGGGCTTTCAGCTCGGGAAAATAGGCTTTCGGGGCGAGCGGCTTGCCGCGCTGCTTTTCCCATGTAGCCATGAACAGCTTCTGAAATTCGCCGACCACAGGGCCTTGGATTTGCAGATCGGTGTCGCGCCAGGCCACGGATTGCGGTTCCGCTTGCGCGGTGCGTTTGATGACGGATCCGACCGAATTGACGTTGCTGATATTGATTCCGCCAATGAAGGCGGTCCGGCCATCGACGATCAGCAATTTGCGGTGGTCGCGATTGTTGAGCAGCCATCGCTCCCTCACCTTGAGCGGGTTGATCGGATTGAACTCGAGTACTTCGATCCCGCCCTGTGTCAGTCGCTCGAAGAAGGCTTTCGGCGTATTCAGTCCGCCGATGCTGTCGTAGATGACGTTGACCTGAACGCCGCGGCCTTGCTGCTCCAACAACAAATCCGCGAACTGCCGTCCTACTTCGTCGTCGTCGAAGATGTAGGACTCCAGGTTGATATGGTCCCGGGCGCTGCGGATTGCGGCAAACATGGCCGCGTAGGTAGCCACCCCGTCCTGCAACAGGGTAACTTTGTTTCCCAGGATCAGCGGGCTGCCGACGATTGCCTGTTCCAGCGCAATATGCTTTTCCAGAATATCTAGGTCGGGGGACTTGCGCTTGAGCTCCGCGAGGATGGCGGTGTTTCTCTTTACGGAAAGTGGGCCGCGCGCGTTTTCGAACCTTACCGCTTGCGTGGTGTGCCGCTCCAGCAGGAGTTGGGTGTCGGGCAGGGTCGCACAGCCTGCTGCAGCGAGCATGAAATACCCCGCTACCAAAGCTAGCTTAAGTACGTGAATGGCCATGATTTTCGATTGCCCGGAATTCCAGATTGAAAGTAAGCGATAGATACGGGCAGATCCGTGCGCTAACGCACAGACCTGCCGAAATGAACGCGCAATAATTTCACTGTGCCCGCCAATTGCTTTTCTCCTCCCTGAAGTTGATCGGCGGGTCCGGGCCCTCGGTTCATGCTCATGTCCGAGGGCCTTTTTTCTTGGCTTCCTGCGGCAGAGCTCTCGCATCCCGGACCAGTTGCCCGCAATCGCTGTCCTTTCCGGGACCCGCGTCGATGAGCGGAATCAACGTAAGCAGTGGATTGACTATGCCCAACGCCACCGCGCCGAGCGCTCGCGCCGCTATGCGCCCCTTGTCGACTTCGACCTCGGGCCTGGCAAAACTGCCGCGCACGTAAATCGGACTGCGCAAGGCCACGGGACTGGTATTTTTCGTCTTCTGATTGAGCGTCAGGTCGAGCTTCTCCTGCCCCAGATCGATGCTGCCGGTACCGAAGACGGTGGTGACCTCGGTATCGACGATCAGCGCATCGGCCTGCATGACGCCGTTCTTAACGCTGAAATCGGCGACCCCGCAGCGCAACTTCACCAGCTTGTCGCCGGTCACGTTCAGCACCAGTATTTCCCACAGATGTAAGCCTATTTTTTCCATCATCAATTTGCTGATTTCGCCGTTGGCGACGACCAGTCCCAGCTTGCCGTTGGCAGTAGCAAGCATGCGCCCGACCGAGTTTCCCGTTCCCGCGAGATCGAACTCGCCGTTCACCTGGCCGATGCTGGTCTTGCTCAGTTCGACGGTCGGAAACAGCTTGGCAATCAAAATCTTCCTCGCCCGCACCAGGGCGTGCGCCTGGATCGGATCCTTGCGCCCGTCCAGAGAAATCACGGAATTGAGATGGCCGCCGGCCACGCCGAAATTGAGCGGATCGAGCGTCAGCACAGAATCGCGCAAGCTCAGATGGGCGACCAGGTCGTCGAGCGGCAGCTCCTTGGCGCGGCGGATGGTCTTGGCCCTCAGTGTCACCTCCGCGTCGACGCTGTCCCAGCGGTCGGTCTTGAACAGCATATCCGGCAGCAGGCGCGCTAGCGCAGGCGTGGGCGCTTGAGAAGGCGGCGGAGCAGCCTGTTTGGCGGCTTGCACGCTGCCGGGCCGCGCGCCGATCAACGGGCCAAGATCTGCGAAATCGAGCAACTTGGAAACCAGATCCGCTTTCACTGCCGGGCGTTTGCCGCCGGTTTCGACCTCAAACGTGCCGGCTATATCGCTGCCCCCGATCCGGCCGGTGAATTTCTCGTAGCGCCACGTGCGCCCGCTGTGCACGATGTGCCCGGAAGTCACGTAAGCGCGCGTCTCCGGAAACGCGATGCCGAGCAGCGGAAACAGTTGCGCTAGGCTGTCGCCGCGCAAGCCAAGGCGCATGTCCATCGCGGTGAATTTCAGCAGGCTGGTAATGGTGCCGTCGACCTTCACGCCGGTGTGGCCCACGGTGAGGTCGGCTTTCAGCGGATAAGGCGTGCTTTCGTCGCGCAATCCGAGCACCGGCCCGCCGTTGCCGTGCGCCTTGAGCGGCAGGCCCTTGTATTGCCCCTGCGCGGTAAAGGTAACCCCCGCTCCGGCCGGCTGCGTGTATGAAGTGGACAGCTTCGAGCGGATGCTGGTCTTCTGCGCGGGATCGTCGTAGCCGAGCCGGCCATGGTCGAGCGTCAGGCGGTCGATGCGGATGCGCGCCTGTTCGTCCTGCTGGTTCACGTCCAGCAGCCAGTTTTTCCGGCCGCCGCTGCCTTGCTCCAGAAACACGACCGGTCGTTCGAGCCGCACTTCCGGAAAAACGATGTTACGCAACAGCAACTGCGGCAGGTCGATCTCGAGCTCCACGGCTTCCGCCGCGACCATCTGCTTTTCCCTGGCCCAGGCCGGATTGGCGAAGCTCACCGCGCCAGCATGGACACGCGGCCGCGGCCAGCCGAACTTGAGCTCGATGTCGCCGCCAATGACCAGTTCGCGGCCGGTCTTTTCCAATGTCGCGCGCTCGATCGGCCCGCGCAACCAGTTCCACCCGAAAATCGCGACGAACAGAGCGGCCAGCAGAACGGGCGCGAGCACCAGCCCGGCTGTCCATTTGAGCCAACGGGAAGCTGTCATGCAAGAATCAACGCCGTCTGTCCTTCAGGCAGACGGCGTAAGCCGGGTCAAATCCGGCGAAACGCAATATACCCGTGGCCGCCGCGGGCGCCGGGGTCGGTTTGGGAAATGCTGCCTTCGCCACCGCCACCGCCGCTGCCGAGCGAGCCGCGCTGCGGCGGGTTCTCTTTTTGGCCCGGACTCTCTCCGCCGCCCCCGCCACCCTGGCCGATACTTGTCGCTCCACCTCCGCCGCCGGCGCCCGAGTGAGTGTCACTCGCCGATACGGAGCCAGGTACGCCCCCGGGCTCTGTACGCCCCAACGCGGGTTTGCTTGCGCCGGGCGTAGCGTCCACTTCCACTTTGACTCCGCCCTTGGTTTCAGTGTGGGTCCCACTTCCGCCACTGGCTTGCCCGGGGCCGGAGCCGCCGTGTGCATCGTTTGTCTTGCCGGCCGCTCGATCCATCTGACGTCGTTTGGGGCGAGCGTAACTGTCGGCGCCGGGCGTTCCGATGACAACCTCGCCGGTGGCAACACGAATCATGTTGCTTGGACTTCCTGTCCATCCAACACCGCCGCCAAAGCCGTCGCGCTGGAGTTCGCCGGCAGTTCCACCCGGCCCGCCTGCTCCGATGGTGAGTTTGTATATCCCCTCGGTCAGATTGACCGTCGCTTGGGTTTCCACTGCGCCGGCGCCGCCGCCACCGCCGCCACCGCCACCACGCAGGAAGGACTGCAAGGTTCCGCCGGCGCCGCCACCGCCGCCGTTGCCAAGATAAATCCTATAGCTGTCTGCTGCGAGTCGTGACGCCGAGGCGACGTCCCCGCGCGGTCCCACCGTAAGCAAGCACTGCTGATTCACCGGATTGCCAGCGTCGCTCTTTATGGTGAAAAGACCACGTTCCTTGTCGTAATTGGTGTCGAAACAATTCGGCAGGTCGGACAGCGAAACAGGAGGCGCGGGCGTTACATTGGCGCATCCGGACCCGAAGCCTACCAGCAGCGCTAGAGCGAGTTTGGTAAATTTCATTTCGAATTTCCTTGCTGGGGTTCAGCACAATGCCGGACCGTGTCTGACAATCATATCGTTGAGTGGCGCCGCGTTCCGTGCGCTCGCGCACATACGGCAAATGATTTTCACCGTAATCTCGGGCCTCGGTCGGCGCGGCCATTACGCGGCTGCCGTCGCCTGTCCGAACGCACGGCAGGCTTCTATCTGATCGAAGAACAGATCGAAAATCGCGATGAACAGAACGGCCAGCAAAAACGGCGCGAGCACCAGTCCGGCTGTCCATTTGAGCGAGCGGGAAGCCGTCATGGAAGCAGCGGAACCGCCTATCCTTCGACAAGAGCGCGCGAGCCCGGTCAAATCCGGCGCAAGGCAATGTACCCGTTGCCGCCACGGGCGCCGGGGTCGCATTCGGACATACTGCCTTCGCCTCCGCCGCCACCGCTGCCGAGCGAGCCGCGCTCCGGCGGGTTCTCCTTTTGGCCCGGGCTCTAACCGCCGCCGCCGCCACCATGCTCAATGCTTGTCGCCCCCCCTCCGCCGCCGACGCCCGCGCGCTTGTCCCCGAGCGAAACCGAGCCAGGCGCACCCCCGGCCATCGAACCCACCGCCAGTAGCATGCTTGCGCCCGGCTGGGCTTCCACTTCGACGCTGCCCTCGGTTGCAGGATGGCCTCCATGACCGCCGCTCGCTTGCCCGGGGCCGGAGCCGCCATGCCCATCCATCTCGCCCGCCATGCGTTCGTTCTGAGAGCGTGTGGGACGGATGTACCTGTCGGCTGCCGGCGTTCCGACGACAAGCGCGCCTGTCGCGACACGGACCATGCTGCTTGGACTTCCAAGCCATCCGGGACCGCCGCCAAAGCCTTCGCGTTCCCCCGCGTTTGTCCGCGACATCACACAGGCATTTCCACCCGGTCCGCCTGCTCCGATAGTGAGTTTGTACACCCCGTCGGTCAGATTGAGCGTCGCTTGTGTTTCCGCTGCGCTCGCGCCGCCGCCTCCGCCTCCGCCTCCGCCGCCGCGGTGGAACGGTTGCATTGTTCCGCCGGCGCCACCGCCCCCGCCGTTGGCAAGATAAACCCTGTAGCTGCCTGGCGTGAGCGCCGGCGCGGCTCCCGCGCGCGGCCCCACCGTGAGCAAGCACTGTTGATTCACCACATTGCCAACGTCCTTCCTGATCGTGAACAGACCGCGTTCCTTGTCGTAATTGCTGGCGAAACAATTCGGCAAATCGGACATCGAAACGAGAGGCGCCGGCGGTACATTGGTGCATCCAGTCCCAATGCCTACCAACACTGATAGAGCGAGTTTGGTGATCTTCAATTGAAATCTCCTTACTGAAACTTGCATCTACTCTGGTCCGACAAATGCCAAACCTCAGTGGCCGGCCTGTTCCGCGCCATGCGCATTCTGGTCACATTCATGCTGCAACCGGTCGATCGGCGAGGTTGCTACCGCGGGGTCACTGCGGCGCCACACCGGGACGGGATGAGACCGACTGTCCCCGGAGCATTACTGGCAATCATATTGTTTCGTAGCGCCGCGTTCCGTACGCTTGCGTACATACGGCAGACGATTATTGTCATAATCTTGAACCTAACTCGGGGTGGCGCGGCCGGCCGGGTGGTTCGCGCGATCAACTGGCCCGAAATGGACGCTCTTGTGCTGTATCCGTGTCCGCTGGGAGCTTTTCGCGGCATTTCTGATGTTCAAACTGGAGAATTTCAATGGAAGTTACAACACGCGCCAACACTCCCTTTCCGACCGGCAACGGCGCTGCAGGCGAGACGACATTGAACACGACCGTCGCAACCGTGCACGGGGCCGTAGACAAGGTGGCCGGTGCGGCTGACGAGGCGGCGCGCAAGGTCAAGCCGGCAATCGACCGCGTTGCGGAAGTTGCCCACGAGACGGTCGACCAAGTCGCCGGCGCGGCGGCACCGGCTGCTGCATGGCTGGGCGAGCAAGGGGCAAACCTGAAAGCGGCCCAACGGACAATGGTCACGGATACGGAGCAATACGTTTCGGCACACCCGTGGAAGTCCCTCGGTTTCGCGCTTGCCGCAGGTTTTCTGATCAGCCGCTTCATACGTTGAGGGCACACGGCGGGCGTGGCCTGGATGGCATCCCCGCCGCGCCGGTGACGCAGTGCCTGGCAAACGGCTGACCCAGTCTTGCACTATCGGCAGCCGAAAGGATCTCTCGCTTGCAAGTGTTAAGCTTGGACTCCCGGTCCGCAATTGATTACAAAAAGAACTGACCTCCTATCGCCGTCACCCCCTGTTGCGATGGGATCGCTGCTACTTCGCGACGGAGAAGGAAACTTGAAGTGAAATTAAGCGACAAAAGCGTACGCCACACCTGGGCCAGTTTGCGGGCGCGCCTGCGCGGCAATCGCTTGGCAGCGTACGTCGGCGATGCGCCACCGCTGCGGGCGGAGCTGTTTAGCGCCGACCAGATGGAACGGCATGGCAAGACCCTGGCGGGCTCGCACCGATTGAACTCGCAACGCGCGCCGGATCAGCTCCTCGCGCGCTTGGCTGAGAACGAAGACGTTCTGTTGGAAGCCTGCAAGCTGCTGACGGCGACGGTCAAGGCCAGCCGCCGGATTTCGCCGGCTGGTGAATGGCTGCTCGATAACTTTTATCTGATCGAAGAACAGATACGCACGGCCAGGCGACATTTGCCGAAGGGTTACAGCAGGGAGCTGCCGCGCCTGGCTCACGGCCCATCGGCCGGACTGCCGCGCGTGTATGACATCGCGCTGGAGGCGATCTCGCACGGCGACGGACGGGTGGACCCGGAAAGTCTCAGCCGCTTCGTAGCAGCCTACCAAAACATCACCGCGCTCAAGTTAGGCGAGTTGTGGGCCATTCCCATCATGCTGCGCTTGGCGCTGATCGAGAATCTGCGCCGTGTCGGAGCACGGGTGGCGGCCAGTACCATAGACCGGGACCGCGCCGACGCCTGGGCGGACCAGATGATGGAGATCGTTGAAAAGGATCCGAAGAGCCTGATTCTGGTGGTAGCGGACATGGCGCGATCGAATCCACCGATGGTCAGCTCGTTTGTCGCGGAACTTGCGCGACGCCTGCAGGGCCGGAGCGCCGCTCTCGCATTGCCGCTGACCTGGATCGAGCAGCGGCTGTCCGAGTCCGGCCTGACGATCGAGCAGTTGGTGCAGTCGGAAACCCAAAAGCAGGCCTCCGGCCAGGTCTCGATTGCGAACAGCATCGGCAGCCTCCGCTTTCTGGGAGCGATGGACTGGCGCGAGTTCGTCGAAACGATGAGTGGTGTCGAGCAGAAACTGCGTGAGGATCCGGGCGGAGTCTACGGCAAGATGGATTTCGCCACCCGTGATCGTTACCGGCACGTGGTGGAGCGGATAGCGAAAGCGAGCCGTCTGTCCGAGGGCGAGGTCGCGCGCAAAGCAATTCAGTTGGCGCACGAAGGCGCGGCAAACGCAATCGCCAAAGGCGGATCCTCTGCCGGTGCCGGTAGCGATCGCACCGCGCATGTGGGCTATTACCTGATCGACAAAGGTCTGCCGCAGCTCAAACGCGCCGCGCAGGCACGCTTGTCGATCGCCGAGGCCGTGCAGCGAACTGGCTGCCGGTTTCCTTTGCATCTTTATCTGGGCACGATCACGCTGCTGTCTCTGGTCTTTACCCTGGGTTTGCTGGCGAGGGCACATGCCGGCGGGCTGCATGGCTGGATTCTGACCCTGACAGCGATGCTGGCGCTTCTGTGCTCCAGCCAGTTGGCAATCGCGCTGGTCAACTGGGTGGCAACCTTGCTGGCGACACCCCGGCCGCTGCCGCGTCTGGACTTTTCCGGCGGAATTCCACCGGACTGCCGCACGCTGGTCGTGGTCCCGGCGATGCTCGTAAGCGATCAAAACATCGAGCATCTGGTCGAGGCACTCGAAGTCCGGTTCCTGGCGAACCGGGATGAGCACCTACAGTTTGCCATATTGACCGATTTTCGGGACGCGCACAAGGAAACGCTGCCGGAGGATGAAGCACTGCTGCAGCTAGCCAGGAACCGGATCGAGGAACTGAATCGAAAATACAGGAGCGCCCAAAGCGGCGCCAACGGCGATGCCTTCTTTCTCTTCCATCGTTCGCGCCGCTGGAATCCCCGCGAGCAGCTGTGGATGGGTTACGAGCGCAAGCGGGGAAAGCTGGCGGAACTGAATTCGCTGCTGCGCGGCGGCGGGCAGGGGTGTTTCTCGTTGATCGTTGGCACGACCGAGGTGTTATCCAGCGTAAAGTACGTCATTACCCTGGACACCGATACCCAGCTGCCGCGTGATTCGGCGCGCCAGTTTGCGGGCGCGATGGCGCACCCGTTGAATCGCCCGCACTTCGACGAAGCGCGCCAGCTGGTGACGGAGGGCTACGGCATTGTGCAGCCGCGCGTGGCGGTGAGCCTTCCGGGCACCAACCGGTCGCGTTATGCGCGCCTGTTCGGCAGCGAGCCCGGCATCGACCCTTATACGCGCGCTGTCTCCGACGTCTACCAGGACGTGTTCGGCGAGGGTTCGTTCATCGGCAAGGGCATCTACGACGTCGATGCGTTCGAGCGTTCGCTCAAGAAACGCCTTCCTGAAAACCGGATACTCAGCCACGATCTGCTCGAAGGTTGTTATGCACGGGCCGGGTTGCTGAGCGATGTGCAGTTGTACGAGGAATATCCATCCGGCTACAGCGCGGACGTGAGCCGCCGCCACCGTTGGATCCGCGGGGATTGGCAGATTGCATCCTGGTTGCTGCCGCGCGTACCTGTTAACAGCCCCGAATCCGATGCCGGCCGCCAGCAAAACCCGCTCTCGGCGCTGGCCCAATGGAAAATCTTCGACAACCTGCGGCGCAGTCTGGTCCCGGCGGCATTGACTCTCCTGTTGCTGCTGGGCTGGACTATCTTGTCGGCAGCATGGTTCTGGACTCTGGTGGTGACCGGCGTCATCCTGATTCCGCCTTTGATTGCCTCAATACTTGAGCTGTTGCGCAAACCGGATGACGTTCCGCCCGGTCAGCATCTCGCCGCGGCGTCGCGCTCGGCTGGCGTGCAGTTCGCGCAGGCGGCTCTAGCGCTTGCCTTTCTGCCCCACGAGGCATACTTCAGCCTGGACGCGATCGTGCGCACCAACTGGCGGATATGGGTCACGCACACAAAGCTGTTGGAATGGTTTTCCTCGGGCAGCCTGGAGCGCGATCATCACAGCAGCCTCCTCGCCTGCTACCAATCGATGTGGATGGCGCCGGCCGTCTCTTTCGCCACGGCAGCCTATCTCGCGGCATCGACGCCAGCCACGCTGGCAGCGGCCGGACCGATTCTGTTCTTATGGATCGCCTCACCGGCAATCGCCTGGTGGATTAGCCGGCCACTCGAGCGCCGCGAAGCGCGACTGACGGCCGAGCAGGTCATTTTTCTGCAGAAGCTTTCGCGCAAGACCTGGGCGTACTTTGAGACCTTCGTCGGTGCGGAAGATCACTGGTTGCCACCGGATAACTATCAGGAACACCCGGTTGCCGTGGTCGCGCACCGCACGTCACCGACCAACATGGGGCTAGCGCTGCTTGCCAATTTGTCCGCCTACGACTTCGGCTACATTCCGGCCGGACAACTCATCGAACGCACGGCGAACGCACTCGCGACGATGGCAGCCTTGGAACGGCACCGGGGTCACTTCTACAACTGGTACGACACGCAGTCTCTACAGCCGCTGGTCCCGCATTATATTTCGTCGGTGGATAGCGGAAACCTCGCGGGCCATTTGCTCACATTGCGGCCGGGCCTGCTCGCGCTGCCCGATCACAAGATCCTGGGGCCGCGATTGTTCGACGGCTTATTCGACACACTGAGAGTACTCGTGGATGCTGCGGCAGAAGCACCACCGGCTGCACTGGTACTACTCGATCAACTGCACAAAGATCTTGAGTCTGCCTACGATTCCCGGCCTGCCACGCTCGCGGCGGCGCAAACTTGGCTGGCCCGGCTGGCGACGTCTGCTGCGGAGGTGGCCGCCAGCCTAGATATGGCTTCCGCTACCGCGCCAGAGAGCGACGCGCAGTGGTGGGTGCAGGCGCTCACCCGGCAATGCCGCAGCGCCCTCGATGAGCTGACCTTGCTCGCCCCGTGGCTGGCGCTGCCGGCTACATCAGGCAGACTCCGTAACGTCCTGGATACTATCGAAATTCCAACACTGCGCGAACTGGCAACCGTCAACGCACAGTGGTTGACGGCAATCGAGCAACAACTGGTCCCCGAAGCGGCGCCCGAGGAGCGCGAGTGGCTGGATGAATTGCGACGGCACGTCGTCGCAGCGAGCCGCTACGCCCAGGAGCAGATTACGGCGATCGAACGCCTAGCACTGCTGCTGAGCGAATTGGCCACTATGGAGTATGACTTCCTCTACGACAAGGGGCGTCATCTGCTCTCTATCGGCTACAACGTCGGCGAGCGCCGCCAGGACTCGAGTTACTACGATCTGCTGGCGTCGGAAGCGAGATTGTCCAGTTTCGTCGCGATTGCGCAGGGACAACTACCGCAGGAAAGCTGGTTCGCCCTGGGCCGCCTGCTCACGACCGCCGGTGGTGAGCCGACGCTCCTGTCGTGGAGCGGCTCGATGTTCGAGTATCTGATGCCGCTGCTGGTAATGCCGACGTACGAAAACACGCTGCTCGACCGGACCTACCGGGCGGCGGTGGAACGGCAGATCGCGTATGGGAAGCAGCGCGGCGTAGCCTGGGGCATCTCTGAATGCGGCTACAACACAGTCGACGCCGCTCTCACCTACCAGTATCGCGCGTTCGGCGTGCCCGGTCTTGGCTTGAAGCGCGGACTGGCCGAGGATCTGGTGATTGCGCCGTATGCTTCGGCGCTCGCGCTGATGGTCGCGCCCGAGCACGCGTGCCTGAATCTGCAGCGACTCGCCGCTGAAGGGCTGGCAGGCCGATTCGGCTTTTATGAAGCAGTCGACTACACCGCGTCACGTCTGCCGCGCGGGCAATCGAGCGCCGTGATCCGCTCGTTCATGGCGCATCACCAAGGCATGATTCTTTTATCTCTGGCCTATCTGATCCTCAACCGTCCGATGCAGAAGTGCTTCGAGTCCGATCCGATGTTCCAGGCGACCACCTTGTTGCTGCAGGAGCGGGTGCCCAAGGCCGGAGCGTTTCAGTGGCATACCGCCGAGTTCTCCGCCATGCGTGCGCCTGCCAACGATGCGGAAATGCCGGTGCGCGTACTCAGCAGCCCCGACACGCCGATACCGGAGGTGCAGTTATTATCAAACGGCAGATACCACGTGATGGTCACGAACGCGGGCGGCGGCTACAGCCGCTGGAAAGACCTCGCCGTTACCCGCTGGCGCGAAGACACGACCTGCGACAACTGGGGCACGTTCTGTTACATCCGCGACGCGACGAGCGGGGCGTTCTGGTCGAATACCCATCAGCCGACGCTCAAGCGAGCGGAAACCTACGCAGCGATTTTCTCGGAGGGACGGGCGGAATTTCGCCGCCGCGACCTCGATTACGATACGCATACCGAGATCGTTGTTTCGCCGGAAGACGACATCGAACTGCGCCGGGTACGCATCACCAACCGCGCGCGGATCCGTCGCACGATTGACGTCACGAGTTACGCTGAAGTGGTTCTCGCCGCACCTGCCGCGGACGCATTGCATCCGGCGTTCACCAATCTTTTTGTTCAGACCGAGATCATGCGCGAGCGGCAGGCTATCCTGTGCACGCGCCGGCCGCGCTCGCTCGCCGAGCAGCCGCCGTGGATGTTTCACCTGATGGCCGTGCGTGGGGCTGGGGTCGGAGAGGTTTCGTACGAAACAGACCGCATGCGCTTCATCGGCCGCGGGCGGACCGTTGCCGCGCCGCAGGCGATGGACGATTCCGCGGCACTCTCGGGCAGCGCAGGCTCGGTGCTGGATCCGATCATCGCGATCCGCTATCGAATTACTCTCGAGCCGGAACAAGCGGCAACGATAGACATGGTCTGCGGCATCGGCGCCACCCGCGACGCCGCCTTAAGCCTGGCGGGGAAATACCAGGATCGGCATCTTGCGGATCGCGTTTTCGAGGTGGCGTGGACCCATAGCCAGGTGGTGCTGCGGCAGATCAATGCCACCGAGGCCGACGCGCAACTTTATGCACGTCTTGCGCGCTCCATTATTTACGCCAATTCCAGTTTGCGTGCAGACGCCGGCGTTCTCAGCAAGAATCGTCGCGGACAATCCGGCTTATGGGGCTATGCCATTTCCGGCGATTTGCCGATCGTGCTACTGCAGATTGGCGACCTGGAGAATATCGATCTGGTACGCCAACTGGTGCAGGCCCACGCCTACTGGCGCTTGAAGGGACTCAGCGTGGACCTGGTGATCTGGAATGAAGATCGCGCCGGATACCGGCAGTTGTTGCATGAACAAATCATGGGACTGATCGCCGCGGGCGTCGAAGCCCACGTGATGGATAGACCCGGCGGAATCTTCGTGCGACCGGCGGAACAGATATCGGAAGAAGATCGCATTCTGGTCCAATCGGTCGCGCGCGCCATCATCAGCGACCGGCGGGGGGCGCTGGCGGAACAGATCAACCGCCGTGGCATGCTCGAGAAGCGAGTCTCGCAGGCGGAACAGATTGACCGTCGCAACTTTATCGAGAAGCGAGTCTCGCGCTTGGTGGCAGCCAGAATCCACCGTCCCGAACTCCCGGCTAGCGCTGAACTGCCGCGCCGCGATCTGCTTTTCTACAATGGGCTCGGCGGCTTCACCCCCGATGGGCGCGAGTACGTCATCACGACTGCTCACGCGCACGTGACGCCGGCACCCTGGGTGAACGTGCTGGCGAATCCGCACTTTGGAAGCGTAATTTCCGAGAACGGCATGGCCTACACCTGGAGCGAGAATGCGCATGAGTTCCGCCTGACCCCCTGGGGCAACGATCCGGTGAGCGATGCGAGCGGCGAGGCCTTTTACCTGCGTGACGAAGAAAGCGGGTATTTCTGGTCGCCTACGCCATTGCCCAGCCGCGGCGCCACACCTTACGTCAGCCGGCACGGCTTCGGTTACAGCAGCTTCGAGCACGCGGAAGGCGGCATCAGCTCGGAGCTCACTGTCTACGTGGCGCTGGACGCGGCGGTCAAGTTCTCGGTATTGAAACTGCGCAACGCGTCAGGCCGCGTGCGCCGGCTCTCCGCAACCGGCTACGTGGAGTGGGTGCTGGGCGACCTGCGGCCGAAATCGACCATGCACGTGATTACCGAAATCGATCCGGCGAGCGGCGCGTTCTATGCACGCAACGCATACAACACCGAATTCGCCGATCGGATTGCGTTCTTCGACGTTGACGATACGACCCGGACCTTCAGCGGCGACCGCGCCGAGTTCGTCGGGCGCAACGGCACGCTCACGAATCCGGCGGCCATGACCCGGTCGCAACTTTCCAACAAGGTAGGAGCCGCTTTGGATCCGTGCGCCGCAATCCAGCTTGCGTTCGAGCTGGCCGACGGGGAAGAGCGTGAGTTCATCTTCAGGCTCGGCGCCGGGCGCAACCTCAACGAGGCACGCAAGCTGCTGCAGCGCTGCCGCGGCTCGGTGGCGGCGCGCGACGCGCTGGAAAAAGTGTGGGAATACTGGAAGCACACGCTGGGCGCAGTACAGGTGGAGACACCCGATCAGTCCCTCAACGTGCTGACCAACGGCTGGCTTTTGTATCAAACTCTGGCCTGCCGTCTGTGGGCGCGCAGCGGGTACTACCAATCCGGCGGCGCGTTCGGTTTCCGCGATCAGTTGCAGGACGTGATGGCGCTCATCCATGCCGAGCCCAGGCTCGCGCGCGAGCACCTGCTGCGCTGTGCGGCCCATCAGTTCCGCGAAGGCGATGTCCAGCATTGGTGGCATCCCACCTCCGATCGCGGCGTGCGCACGCACTGTTCGGACGATTACCTATGGTTGCCCGTGGCGATGTGCCGCTATGTCTTCGCCACCGGCGACACCGGGGTGCTGGATGAACCCATAGCCTTCCTCGCCGGCCGAGCGCTTAACCCCGAAGAGGACTCCTATTACGACTTGCCCGGCCGCGCGGAAGAGTCGGCCAGTTTATACCAACACGGTGTGCGCGCCATCCTGAGAAGTCTCAGCTTTGGCGAGCGCGGCCTGCCGCTCATCGGCTCCGGCGACTGGAACGACGGCATGAATATTGTGGGCGCACTGGGCAAGGGCGAAAGCGTGTGGTTGGGTTTCTTCCTGTATGAGGTGCTGATGCGATTCACCGAGCTTGCGCGCAGGCGCAGCGACACGTCCTTCGCTGAGCGCTATGAGAGAGAGGCCGCACAATTGCGCCAGAACATCGAGCGCAACGGCTGGGATGGCGAGTGGTACCTTCGCGCCTACTTCGACGACGGTACGCCGTTGGGATCGGCGAGCAACGCCGAATGCCAGATTGACGCAATTGCACAAAGCTGGGCCGTGCTGTCGGGCGCAGGGGATTCCTGGCGCTCGCGCACGGCGATGACAGCGGTGGATCGGCGCCTGGTGCGCCGTGACCACGCGCTGATCCAGCTCCTGGATCCGCCGTTCGACAAATCGGCTTTGAACCCCGGCTATATAAAGGGCTACGTGCCGGGCGTGCGCGAAAACGGCGGGCAATACACGCACGCGGCAATCTGGACGGTGATGGCGTTCGCCGCCCTGGGCGACAGCCGGCGCGCATGGGAACTATTCGACATGATCAACCCGGTAAACCATTCGAGTTCCGAAGCGGCGATTGCCACCTACAAAGTAGAACCTTACGTGGTCGCGGCCGACGTCTATGCGGTTGCGCCGCACACCGGCCGCGGCGGCTGGACCTGGTACACGGGATCCGCAGGCTTGCTGTATCGTCTTATCGTGGAATCCCTGCTGGGGTTGAAGCTGGAAGTCGACAAACTGCGCCTTACGCCCTGCATTCCAGCGGCTTGGGATCGGTTCAAGCTGCATTACCGCTACCGGGAAACGGTCTACCACATCACCGTTGTTCAAACGCAGGCTGCGGACAACAAAACCCGCGTAACGGTTGACGGCGTCGCGCAGCCAGACGATGCGATTCCACTGGTTGACGATCGCCTGGAGCATGCGGTCGAGGTGAGCATTCACCGGGCTCAAAGTGAACAGAGCGCGCAGAGCGCGCTGGATATAAACGTCCCCGCGTGAGTCCAGGTTCGAGCCCTGGTCGGCTCCGCGATCCGGTCAAAACGGGAACACCCGGTCGCTAACTGTGCCGCTTCCCCAGGAGATCATGCCGGCAATTGGTAGTGCTTCTCTCGGAACAACCGCAGGCAGGCATCTGCCACATCCGCGTCGTACGCCGTTCCGCTTCCACACTTGATTTCGGCCAGCGCGGCCTCGATCCCGAGCCCCGGGCGGTAGGGCCGGTGCGAGGACATCGCCTCCACCACATCCGCCACCGCCATGATCCGCGCCTCGAGCAGGATCGCCTCGAGCTTGCGCGCGAGCACCGACTCGTGCAGAGCATAGTAAGCGGCGTCGTTCAGCGGCGGGGCCGGGGCGGGCGCGGAGTTCCCGGCCCACTGCTGCAGCACCGCGCGCAGCTCCCGCAGAAACACCTCTGCCTCCAGGGGTTTGATCGGATAGCGCACCGCGCCATGGCGAATTGCTCGTCCTCCGCGCGGGCATAAGTTGCGGAGTAGAAAATGAACGGAATCGGCCTGAGCGCCGCGTCCTGCATCCAGGCGCGGCACAGGGCGAAGCCTTCCATCTTCGGCATCAGCACGTCGGAGACGATGGCAGCGGGCGGATCGCGCCGCGCGGCGGCCAGCGCCTCCAGCCCGTCGCCCGCAGCCGTCACCCGATAGCCGTCACCCCGTAGCCGTTGCGCTCGAGCCGCATTTTGAGGAGCTTGCGGTCCGCCTCGCGGTCCTCGACGATCAATACGTGGTCCATAACACTCCTGCTCCCCCGTTTGCAATAACACGGAGTCCGACGGATGCATCAACATCTCCCCACGAGCAAAGACTACGCTTGGGTGATGGGCGTCGCAACGGCATCGGGATTTCCCCGGCTGTTAATGCGCACATCAGGGCTATCGACATAGGGTCGTTGCACTTCGTCTTCGAAGCCGCGTTACGTTCGCTGTCGCACAGACTTTCGCACTGCGCCAGCGTACTTTGGCGTGAGTGGGTCAGGATCGGGTCGGTAATTGACTTTGGTGGCAGTTTCACCGCAGCAACAATCAGGGAGCACGTTCAGGCCATGCAAGTCCCCGTTTCCAAGTTATTGTTGCGAAACGTTCCGCTGTTCTCGATGTTGCCGGAGGATCAGCTCACCCTGCTCACAAAAGTGGTGCGCCGCAACAGCGTTGCGCGCGGCGCGACCATCATTACGGCCGGCGACGTCACCGATTCGCTCTACGTCGTGATCTCGGGCAGATTCAAGGTCATCATTGGCGATAAATCGGGTCGCGAGATCATTCTGGCCATGCTCGGACCCGGCGAGTACTTCGGTGAAATGGTCCCGATCGAAGACAACCCGCGGTCTGCGAGCGTCATTGCCGCGGAGCACGGCGAACTTCTGGTACTCGCGAAGCATGAATTCAGGAAATACCTCCAGGACAACTTCGAGATGGCGATGACGATGTTGCGCTGCGCGGTCCAGCGGCTGCGCGCGGCAGACCGAAAGATCGGCAGGCTCGCGCTGATGGATGTGTACGGACGGGTGGCGGGGCATTTGCTGGAAATGTCCAAAACGATAAACGGAAGGCATGTCATTGCGCAGAAGATCGTCAACCAGCAAATGGCCGATACGATAGGCGCGTCGCGGGAAATGGTGAGCAAGGTTATGAAGGACCTGCGGGCCGATGGCTTTATCGAGATGCGGGGCAACTCGATCTATCTACGCGACAACATAGCCTTGATTGACTGACTGCTTCTCCAATCCGGCAGCGTTTGGAGGCGTCGGGCTCCGAATTGGTTTTGTTTCGTTGGAAACATCTTGGCGGCCGATGAGGGTCCCCTCCTCCGGCCACTGCGAACCTTTCCTCGCAGCCGATAGCGGCTGAATGGAAAGCGACGCGACGATCCACTTTACGAGATCCTGAATGAAACCTCCCGACCACTTCCGGATAGCGTCGGGGTGCGGGAACTGATTGCCAAGCCTCAGGACCGGGAAGAATTCCGCGACGCGGCGCAGAACATTTCTCCCTCCCGCGAAGGCGCTTGGTCTGGAGCGACCGGATTGGCAACAGACTTTTTTCACGTTGCATAGACTTCCTGAAACGGACGACCGTAATAACTGTCCAGCAACAGCTGCCGAAGTTCCGCCACAAGAGGCGAACGCGGATTGGCACCAGTGCATTGATCGTCGAATGCGGCTTCGGCGATGCGATCGACCTTGGCCAGAAAATCCGCTTCCTTGATTCCAGCGGCCTGAATGGAAACCGGGATTTCCAGCATCGCCTTGAGTTCATCCACCCACCCGATCAGATTCTCGACACAGAGGTGGTCGTGCTCGGCCTGCAGTTCCAGATGGCGGGCGATCTGCGCATAGCGCCGCACGCCCTGCGGACGGTCATATTGGCTGAAAGCAGTCTGCTTGGAGGGGATATCCGCAGCGTTGTAGCGGATGACATTGGACAGCAGAAGCGCGATGGCCAGACCATGCGCAAGGTGAAACTCGGCTCCCAGGCTGTGGGCCAGCGAATGACATACCCCCAGAAACGCGTTGGCAAATGCGATGCCGGCAATGGTGGCGGCATTGTGCACCTGTTCGCGCGCTTCGGCGTCATTTGCGCCATGCAGGAACGCTGACGGCAGGTACTGTTTCAGCATCTTCAGCGCCTGCAGTGCCTGACCATCGGTATATTCGTTGGCCATCACGGACACATAGGCTTCGATGGCATGCGTCACAGCGTCGATTCCGCCATATGCCGTGAGCGACCTGGGCAGGTTCATGACCAGGTTGGCATCGATGATCGCCATACTCGGGGTCAGTTGGTAGTCTGCGATCGGATATTTCACCCCTGTGACTTCGTCTGTCACTACAGCGAATGGCGTTACCTCGGAGCCGGTACCGGAGGTCGTCGGCACGGCCACCAACAACGCCTTGATGCCCATCTTCGGAAACCGGTAGATGCGCTTTCTGATGTCCATGAAACGCAGCGCCAGATCGGCGAAATGAACTTCCGGATGCTCGTACATGACCCACATGATCTTGGCGGCATCCATCGGAGAGCCGCCGCCGAGCGCCAGGATCACGTCGGGTTTGAATGCATTGGCAACTGTCAGCGCCTTGCGCACCACGGCCAGGGTGGGGTCGGCGGACACCTCGGGAAAGCACTCGACTTCCATGCCTTTCGTCTTCAGCAGGCGCACGCAATCGTCAACATGGCCGTGCTCCAGAAGATATCGGTCGGTAACGATCAGGCAACGATTGCGCCCGACCAGGTCTTCGAGTGCGGGCGCAAGGCAGCCGCGCCGGAAATAGATGGATTTCGGCAGTTTATGCCACAGCATGTTTTCGGCCCGTTTAGCGACGATCTTCCTGTTGATCAGATGCTTTGGGCCGACGTTCTCCGATATCGAGTTGCCGCCCCATGAGCCGCAACCCAGTGTCAGTGACGGTGGCAAGCTGAAGTTGTACAGGTCGCCGATTCCGCCCTGGGACGATGGCGTGTTGATCAGAATGCGCGCTGTTTTCATCTTACTGCCGAAGTAGCGGATGCGCTCAGTCTGCAAATCCTGATCCGTGTAAAGCACCGAGGTGTGGCCCATGCCGCCCAGCGCAACCAGCGCGCAGGCTTTGGAACAGGCGGTTGCAAAATCACTTGCTGCGTACATGGCCAGCGTCGGGGAAAGTTTTTCGTGGGCAAAGACCTCGGCCTCCGACACCTCGGAGACTTCGCCAATGAGCACCTGGGTGTTTTGCGGTACTTCTATCCCCGCCATTTTGGCGATCCTGCAGGCAGACTGCCCGACGATATCGGCATTCAGGCGCCCCTCGTTGAAGACGACTTTGCGCACAGCCGTCAATTCGCCGGGCGCGAGGATGTGGCCGCCATGAAGGGAGAAGCGCTCGCGTACGCTCGCATACACACTGTCCACGACGATCACCGCCTGCTCCGAGCTGCAGACAACGCCGTTGTCAAAAGTCTTGGACATCAGGATGGAGGCGACGGCGCGTTTGATATCCGCGGTTTCATCGATCACCACGGGCGTATTTCCGGCACCGACTCCAATTGCCGGTTTACCCGAGGAATAGGCCGCATGCACCATGCTCGGGCCCCCGGTAGCCAGAATCAGGTTGATGTCGGGATGGTGCATGAGCTGTTCAGACAACTCGATGCTTGGCGCATCGATCCAGCCGATGATGTCCCCCGGGGCGCCGGCCGCGATTGCCGCTTCGAGGATCAGGCGCGCGGCTTCGCAGGTGGATTTTCGCGCCCGTGGATGGGGCGCGAAAACAATGCCGTTGCGCGTCTTGAGGCAGATCAGGGCCTTGAAAATCGCCGTGGACGTCGGATTGGTGCAGGGGACGATTCCACAAATGATGCCGATCGGCTCGGCGATGGTAATCGTCCCGAAATCGTCATCCGTCGACAGGATGCCGCAGGTCTTTTCGTCCTTGTACTTATGGTAGATGTATTCGGACGCGAAGTGGTTCTTGATGACTTTGTCTTCGAACACGCCCATTTCGGTTTCCTCCACGGCAAGCCTGGCCAATGGAATCCGTGCGTCGGCAGCGGCGAGTGCGGCGCCGCGAAAAATCGCGTCAACCTGTGCCTGCGAAAACTCGGCATAGGCTGCCTGCGCTTTCTTTACGCGCGCCATCAATGCATTCAATTTGTCCGCATTGCCGATCGCCATCCCGCTTCTCCGTTGTTGTAAATGCCCCCGCGGCAACTCCCGGACCGGTTGTTTGTGCCCGCGTTCTCTCTTCCTTCCAGGTTGAAAAGACGTCGTGAGTGCAAGCCGATACAAGCCCGGCGCGTCCATGGTAGAGATTCGTCAGTGTCTGTTCTGTTGCCTGGCGCACATAGAGGCCTGGCATCGCTTTACGGCGGGACATTCTGCGATAGCTATTCGATATGTGCGCTGCCGTACAGCGTAAGCTGCTGGAGGGGGCTATTGTTCGACTTCGGTTCCGGCGGCGCAGCTGGTTCGGTGCCGGCGGCCGGGCTATTTGAATGAAGTGAAGAGGCTACAGTGACCGGTAACCGCAAACCAATTCGCAATACCGTGATGAAACATCAGCCCATTGTCCAGGAGTTGATTTCGCTGCTCAAGTCGAGGCCGGACCTGGCGGACGCCCTCAAGGAATCGATCCGCAAGGCAGATCGCCCCGGCATCGCGACGCTTTCGCAGTACTACTACTTCCTGAACAAGATGGTCACTCTGATTCCGACGGACAGGATCCTGAATCCGGTACTCCTCAAATTCTACTATCTCATCGACCTGTCGCCGGACAACGTCCTGCAAGCGGACGCGTCGTTTCAGCGATGGAGCCGCAAGTTCGCCGAAGACTGGGGCGCCTTTCTCGACACAACGGAATCGGCCAAGGGAATAAAAAGTTTCTTTTCCAACCCGAGCTACCACGTCGAGGATTATTGCGTGGCGCCGAGCGGATGGTTGACGTTCAACCAATTCTTCGCCCGGCAGGTCCGGCCCGGGAAACGTCCCGTGGACGGCCTGTGCGACGACAGCGTAATCGTTTCTCCGGCTGACAGTGTTTTTCAGGGAACATGGCCGATCAAGAGCGACTCAAAGATTACCGTCAAGGGATTGACGTGGTCCGTGATTGAACTCCTCGATGGCAGTCCGTACCAAGACAAGTTTCGGGGAGGCGTGTTCACGCATAGTTTCTTGGACGTCAACGACTACCACCGGTATCACGTTCCCGTGGGCGGCGTGGTCAAAGAGGCGCGAAAGATTCCGGGCAAGGTCATTATGGACGTGATCAAGAAACCGGACGGATCGCTCCACGGTGTCGACGGGACCGGCTACCAATTCACTCAGGACCGAGGGCTCATCATCATCGACTCCCCGCTGGGAATCGTGGCGGTGTTGCCAATCGGCATGGCACAGGTCTCCTCGGTAAACCTGACCGCACGCCCGGGAGCGACCCTCGCCAAAGGAGAGGAGTTTGGATACTTCTCGTTTGGCGGTTCTGATATCGTGACTCTGTTCGAGGCGGGCAAGGTCAAATTCGATGCGAAGGTCGGAACGCATTACAACCAGGGAAGAGCGATCGGTCACGCAGTCAGCGGCTGATTTCACATCGCCTGCGTAATGCGGACGCTGGCCGCAATTTCAGTGGGCGGGGCGTGCCAGGAAGGAGCAAGGGCCGGACGCGGCCCGAAGCGGTCAAGTCCGACGAAAAGCGATGTACCCGTGCCCGCCGGGAGCGCCCGCATCGCATCCGATCCTGCTGCCTTCGCCACCACCGCCGCCGCTGCCGAGGGAACCGCGCACCGGTGGCTGCTCCCTGTGGCGCCAGTTCTCTCCGCCGCCGCTACCGCCGGCACCCTCGTGGGTAGCTCCACCGCCGCCTCCGGCGCTCGGGTGACTGCCGCCTCTGTAGGTGAAGCCGGGCGCGCCTCCCACTCCGGCCCCTTCGGATGCAAGCCCGCTTGGGCCAGTGCCGGTATCTGCCGTGTAGATCGGTCCTGATCTGGCCTCAATCCCGCCGCCGCTACCGAGCGAACTGCGCGCCGGTGGCAGATCTCCTTGGCTCTGCGTCTCGGCGTGCCCTTTTGCGGCGGTGCCAGCGTCGCTCACGCTACCGCCGCCGCGCGGTCGGTCGGCATCTCGCGGCACGGATCCCAAGGCAAACCCGACTCCCGATTGCACCGGCTTGCCCGTGCTTGCGCCGGCCTCGGCTGGCTCACTGTGCGCATCTGAGGATTCAGGCCGCGCCCCGGCTCCGCCGCTGGTTTGCCCCGGACCTGAGCCGCCTTGTCCTGGGCGCCCCTTGCCGGCCAATTTTTCATTCTGATAAATAGTGGGGCGCGCGTACGCGTCGGCGCCGGGAACGCCCGCGACCACCTCGCCGGTCGCGACGTTGACGATATTGCTAGGACTTCCGGCCCATCCGGGTCCGCCGGCCAAGTTCGAGACGGGCGTACAGACGTGTCCGCCCGGTCCGCCTGCTCCGATGGTGAGTTTACATGCCCCCTCGGCCAGATATACCGCGGCTCGCATTTCCTTGGCGCCTGCTCCGCCGCCGCCGCCGCCGCCGCCGGCGACACCGTGTATCGGACTTTGCAGGGTTCCACCCGCGCCGCCGCCCCCGCCATTAGCAAGATAGACGGCGTACCTGCCCGCGGTCGGTGGTGAAGCCGACGCGGCGCCCCCGCTCGGCCCTACCGTGAGCAGGCATTGTTGGTTCGCCGGATTCTTCGTCGGGTTCGCCCAGATGTCGTTCAGATCCTTGATCGTGAAAAGACCCCTTGGCGCATCGTAATTGGACTCGAAGCAATTCGGCAACTTCGAGATCGCAACCCGAGGCGCGGAAGGCGCCGTGGCGCATCCAGCCCCTGCGCCAGCCAACGCTGCCAGAGCGAGCTTGATGATCTTCATTCCTGCATTCCTTGAGGCCATGCCGACAAACTACCAGTTCGCCGCAGCCGCATCTGTTCGGTAACTAACTGAGTGGAGCAAGTGCTTTTGCGCAACCTGTCCCGCACAAAAAGTCAGCCCCCGGAAATGAACATGACCGGGGGCTGGAATCCGCCAAACGATAAAGGAAAAGGAGGAGAAACGCTCGGCGGGGGAAGAGATTAGATTATTCGCCGTCGCAACTGCCTTCTCTGTGCGTCCGTGCACATATGAAGCAAATAAAGTCTACCGACCATCAGCAGCCGCCGCATCCGAGGGCTCCGCAGACTGGGCAGCGTTGGTCTTGAAAACGTTTCGCTTCGCAGCGAGTCCACGGTAGCTGCTGACCAACTGCGAATTCGCCTTTGCCCCACTTTACTGCGAGTTCGCCTTCGGCCCAATGTTGAACGTCCTGCAATTGACGCCCGGCATTTTCATTTGCTGAGTTCATAATTCAATCTAGGTCAATCCCGATTCCCTGTCTGGTTGACTCCGTACGCCGCAGGCGCCAAGCGCAGTAATCAGTGCGCGCCGTGCATCGTCATGCGGGCAATGTTATCGATTTCTGCGCGCTCGTCCTCGGGATCGAAAATATTCTCGCTGACGCGATCGTCAAAGGTGTCTGCGGCGCTTTGCCGCAGCGCGGCGTATTCAGTCTCACGCCAGGCGCGCGGCAGTTCGGTTGATTTCCCGCTGCGAAATGCGTTGTGCTTCATGGTTTCCTCTCACGCCGGACGGTATGCCGGCATCACTGCACCCTATTCCCTAATTCGGCGGCGATCTGTGCGACAGCATACATAGCGGCGGCGGCGTGAAAGACGAGTTACTTTGCACTCTGTTTCATATTCCCGCTCTTGTGCGCCGGGTTGGCGAAAAAAGCCGCGTAATCCCTGTCCCTCGGTCAGTCTCTGCGGCAATTGCAGGCCTACATGACCGAACCGGTCCATCGTTCATCCACATCCGCGATGAAATGAAGATCGCCGGCAAATCGGGTTACCTCGTGGTCTGACCGCAGCTCAGCTTCCGCTGCCTCGGAGTCCAGGCGCAGGAAGCAGGAACAATGGCGAATTTGTCCGACCTTTACGGGAAGAATTCTCAGACGCGTCACGTTTCCGTACTTCGCGCAAACCGATTCAATCGCCAATCTCAGGTCTTGTTCGTTCAGGAACGGCGGAAAGCCATCTTTCAGGGCTTTGTTCATGGGCATGCCTATGTAAATATTGCTGTTGATACCGGAATCTTGGCATGCAGCCCGATGTTTTCAGGGCTGGTAACGGTCTGTTGTTCTATTGCGCCGCTTTGACAGGCGGCGATTGCACAAACATCCATCCGATAGTTGGCGATCAGGATTGTCGGAGGGTGGATGGCTTCAATCAGTTCGTCTCTGATCTATTCGATCCGGTGGATAACCTAATGGCTGTTTCTTATCGTTTTCAATACTGGCGGCGCGGGTATGGTGTGGCCCAATCATGGGACTGGCAAGCACAATTAGATTCCTTTTTGGCACGCATGCATTTGTCCGCGGATTTGTGACCGTCGATGCTTGCAGCGTTCTTGCGCGGAATGGATAATCGCCCGGGGGTGCAATCGGACCACCGGCACGCGGATTTGCAGTTGTTGTTTAGGACCTGTATAGCAATGCTTACAGCACCCCTTGGCTGGCAGAAGCGAGCCGAAGCTCGCCGGGCATGCTTGCAGGTAATGACTATGTAGTGGCGTTTGGCAAGCTTGGAATCCTATATGGCAGTAACCGGTCGTATTCTTTCTTCACCACCGCGTAGCACTCGCATACGCGCGATTCCAGTCTTGTCCGATTCAGCACCTTGATGTGGCCGCGGCTGTAGTGAATCAATCCGTCCGCCTGCAAACGGCCGGCGGCCTCGGTCACGCCCTCCCGGCGTACGCCCAGCATATTGGCGATCAACTCCTGCGTCATCACCAGTTCATTGCCTTGCAAGCGGTCCAGGCTCAACAGCAGCCAACGGCATAGTTGCTGATCCAGCGCATGGTGCCGGTTGCACACAGCAGTCTGCGCCATCTGTGTAAGCAACGCCTGCGTGAAACGCAGCGCCAAATGCTGCAAATTACCGTTCAGCGCGAATTCCTTTTTCATGACACTCGCCTTGAGCCGGTAGCCGTTGCCTGCGCTTTGGACCACCGCCCGGTTCGGCGTAGTTTCGCCTCCCATGAACAAGGCGATGCCGACCAAGCCGCAGTTACCGGTGATCGCGATTTCCGCCGAGGCGCCGTTTTCCATGACGTAGAGCAGCGAGACGATGCTGGTGGTCGGAAAATACAGGTAGCTCATGCGACCGCCGGACTCGTAGAGTGCCCAACCCAGCGGCATCGATATGAGTTCCAGATCGGGCAGCAGCCGCGCGAAATCTTCAGCGGGCAGGGCCGCGAGAACATGGTTTTGCATTGGAGTATGCGGCGAAGACATGGCTATCGTCTCCTTACATCATGGATGTGTTACCGATATCATCAAAGTCCAAAACACGGCGCGGCAACGAAGATTGATTCCACAACGTCTGCTCTATATGCACGCTCTTTTTTGAGGTATTTTCTTCCCGTCCCGGCGGACAGACTTTCGGCAGCCTATGTGAAATGCAAGGCCGAAATAGCTGTAAGCGTGCCGCCATACTTGCCCAGCAGTTTGACGCACGAAGGAGAAATGATCAGGAAGCTAGCGCGATGATCGTTCGCGTGTCTTCGCCGGATTACGATTCCTTGCTCAATAAGCCTGGCCAATTTGCGGCGTACCGTCGTGCGCGAAGTGATATTCGTCAGGAAAAGCTGTTTCAGTGTTAGTGGTTGCCCCTGCTCTTCCGCATATCCGACTTCTATGACGATGTCAAAATCTGCGACCGACTTGAGAAAAGGTAATTGCAGCCTTTCAAACTCCCTGATTTTTTTCAACCCAGTAAATAACTTCATGATTTATATGGTTTTCGTTTTTGCAAACTTATTTATAGTGTGGCTCAATCATGACGCTGGCAAGCACAATTAGGTTCCGTTTTGGCGCACATGACATTGCTAACGACTGCAAGAGGCGTTTCGGTCCGCCGTAAATCAATCTCCGGGAACCGATCAAAAAACGTTCAGCCTCAAATGGCATGCCTTGACTGGCAGAAGCGAGCCCAGGCTCGCCGGGCGTTCCACGTTTTCACCGCGTCGTCAGTCCCCGCCTGGGTGACAGCGCGGGCGTGTGTTCGCGGCCGCACAGACCTCTCCTGCAGTGCAAGCTAAAATTGTTGTAAGGATTGAGGGCGATGTACTGCCGGGCGTGCGCGGCAACTGCCTCCGGGCAACCAAATGAAAACGAAATAGACCATGAAGTTATTCACCGGATTAAAGAAGATCAGAGAGTTTGAAAGGCTGCAACTGCCTTTCTTCAAGACCCTCATCGATTTCGATATCGTGATCGAGATCGGATATCACGAGGAGCAGGAAAAACCGCTGACGCTGAAACAGCTCTTTCTCCTGAATCTGACTTCGCGCACGACGGTACGCCGCAAACTGGTCAAGCTTATCGAGCAAGGAATCGTAATCCGGCTCAAACACGCGAACGACCATCGCGCCGGCGTCCTCAGCGTTTCTTCCGCCGGCATCAAACTGCTAGGCGATTATGGCGGCACGCTCACGGCAATTTCCGCCTTGCATTTCGCACAGGAAGCAGAAAGTCGGTCCGCTGTGGCGGCCTGAACGGCCTCCCGGGGGGCGCGCATTGCGCGCGCAATGCGCGGCCGATAGCGGCCGCCAAAGGTTCGTTCTTGGCTGCCGTGCGACTTTCGAATCCGCATCACACCGCCGCTGCCGGCACCCGGCGAGCTCACAAGAAATAGATTGGGGCAAGCCCCAATAGCGCGAGACCGAGCAACAAACCCAGGCTCTGCGTGCCCGTCTGCCGCGGCGACATGGCGTACGCATAAAACCCCTTCACTGCATTATTGCTCGCCGCGGCGACCAGAATACCGGACGATGCCAACGCCACCGGCGTAACCGAGGGCGCCGCCTGCGTCAGACCCATGACAAACGGATCGACGTCGGCCACGCCCATGATTGCCGCAAGAACGTAGATTCCGCTTTCCCCCAGATGGACGACGACAACATGAGTCGCAATTAGCAGGGCCACAAACAAACCGGCAAACAGAAATGCGGCACTGAGCTCGAGCGGATTCTCCGGTTCGTAATCCTGCTTCAGGTCCGCAGACTCGACGTCTCCTCTGCGCGACCAGAGCCAACCGGCGCAGATGGCGATACCGGCCAGTACGACGAATGATGGCGCCAGCCGCAGCATCAGGTCGCGGTTGAACAGACCCAGCAGTACAGCCAGGCGCAGGTACATCACGCCCGAAGCGATCAGGATCGCGCCGGAGTAAAGATGGGGGCGTTCCTCGCGCGAAGCTCTCTTGGCCATGGCCACCGTCGTAAGCGTGGATGAATACGCCCCTCCGAGAATCGCCGCGAGGATCACCCCGCCTTGCGCCTTGGTCAGCCGCAGCAGCACATAGCTGCCGTAGGAGATTCCACTGACGGCGACCACCACCAGCCACGTCTTGAACGGGTTAAGGTGGTATTCAGTAAATTGTTCATCCGGCAATATGGGCAGAATGACCGCCGTGAGCAGCAAGAATTTGGTGAAGGTAAGAATGTCCTCCGGGCCGATGCGCTTGGCCAGGCCCTCCAGAAATGCCTTCAGTTCGAGCAGCATGATGCTCGCCACACTGATCGAGGTAGCGATCCAAAACTGCTCATGGGAGACCAGTGCACCCACCATATAGGTGGTAAGCGCGGACATCTCCGAGGTTATCCCCGCTTGCGGGGACGCCAGGAGCTTGTGCCAATAGGACAACCAGAGGAATCCCGCGACCGCCAGCAATCCCAGCGCCTGCGGCAGAATGTCGGGCCCCGACAACATCGCCATGGAGTAGCCGATCATTCCGATCAACGGGAAGGTCCGCACGCCGCCAAACGCATAGTGCTCGTCGCTGGCCCTGCGCTCCTCGCGTTCCAGACCGATCAGAAACGACAGAAACAGGACGAGGAAGATCTTTACGCCTTGCGGCGGAAGCCATTCAATGAGTGCCATCGTTTCACCCAAGCGGTCGTCATGCAATGGACCTGCCCGAGACATCCGCGCCGCGATATCTGCGCGGAGTTGGACCGCCATTCACAACTGCATCAGCGACTGGCAATTCCCGCCGCTTTACTGCGTCCCTTTGAGGATCATGTCGTTCTTGACCGATTTCACGCCCTTGACGCCCTTGGCAACCTTGGCAGCTTTGTTGATATCGGCGCGGGACCTGACGAAGCCAGTCAACTGAACTATGCCCTTGAAGGTTTCGACGTTGATTTCGGCTGACTTGAGCGAAGATTCTTCCAACACTGCCGCCTTCACTTTGGCAGTAATGACGGCGTCGTCGACATATTCCCCGGAGGATTCCGTCTTCGACGTCGATGCGTTGGATTTCTCCTTGGCTGGCTTGCTCGCGTCCGAAGCCGGCACCAGCGCCTTTGCGTCAACCTTGGCGCCTGCGCCGCCTGTTTGATGGCATTTCACGCAATCGACCGTCTCCTTGACGCTGAACGCCTTCTTGCCGTCATGGCAGGTTCCGCAGAACCTGCCTTCGTTCATCGCGGCCATGGTTATCTTGTCGCCGCCTTTTTTCATTTCGAACAGCTTGGGCTTGGAGTGGCAATCTGCGCATTTCAAGCCCTTGTCGGCATGTACCTTGCCATCGAAGGTCACTTTGCCCATGGGGCTGGCAAACTCCACCGTCTTGCCCGGCGGAACCGCCATGACGTTCCCGATCGAAAGCATCAGCGCCGCAAATACCGCCAATATTCCCGCAAACTTCATTTTGTTGCCCCTTTAAGCAGTTGACAAGAACACCTCCATTGACGCAGCAACGCCGGATCGGTCTTGCTCGTAGATATTAGATACCTCCCCCGCGGAACGTTCTGTGCGACAGCGAACATACAATGGGTAGACTGATTCCACATCACCTGAGGAACCGGCTGTGGCCGTCCAGGCTGGCGGAGCGCGCCAGCGGCAGCGAGCCGCTGCTGCATAACGCCGCGGATTGGTGAGGCAAGCGCCAAGGCGCCCCTTGACTCCTACCGCGGCGCGGGACCGCGGCGCGCGTGAAACTGCTGCAGGTCTGCAATCACTGCGGAAACAGCTTGTTTGCGTATTCTTGCAGCATCGTGGGAGTCCGTGACCGGTCCGTTCTCGCCGCTTTCCAAAGCCGCCAGCTTGTCGAACAGGCGCAGCGCCCGCTGCGGATCGTAGCCGGCCGCAAAGAAGATGGCCGCTCCGACGGCGTCCGCCTCGCGCTCCTGCAGTTGCGCCGTGGGTCGATAGACAGCGGCGTAGAAATCCTTGGCAAGAAACTCGAGCAGGGCCGTGCGCGCGGTGGGAACCTTTTCCTTCCCCAGAAATTCCGCCATGAACGAAAGCTTCACTGAAGCGTGACCGGCTACGACGTGCGCCGCCTCGTGCGCGAGGATCAACGCGAGTTCGTCGTCGTTGAGTTGCAGCGTGCGCACGAACTTCGCGTCCACCAGTATGGTTTCTCCCGGGAACGCCGCTGCACCGTAGCCGAAGTCCTCGATCAATATGGCCTTCCAGGAGGCATCGGCAAAACGCGAGTCGATGGCGGCCACCGCTGCGCCGACCGCGGCCATCACAGCATCGACGCGTGCGTTCAACGCCGGGTCCTGGTCCAGCGTCTGGTCCTTGAGAGCCTTGCGCACATAGCTCGCCGCGAGCCCGCGCCATGCCGCAGCCGCCTCCAGCTCCGGGTACGCCGCCTGGCTCCGCGGCCCGCCATCCGGCGGCGCCTGGGCATAACAAACACCGCCGAAGAACAAAACCGCAACCGCGATGCACGTCTTCATGGCCTTCCCCCATGTACCCGTAGGCATCCCGCGTAGTCCAACCGGATGCCGCTGCAAAGCGAGTATGTGGTTTCGGTCGCAAAAGCACAATAGCGCTGTTTCGTCTGTGTGCTGGCGCACATATGGCGAAGGATTTTCGGAATTATTAGGAGACCCCGTGCGGGTCCCGCGGGCTAAACAGGTGTCAGACCGGTCCTGAACCCGCACCCCGCCCCGGGGGAAAGTCCGGTATCACACGGGCACGGGGCGGTGGCGCGGCGGCCTGCGGCCACAGCAAGAATCTACTGCGATATGTGCGCCAACGCATAGAACGCCGAAGCTGGGAAGTGGAAACTGGCCGCTATGGGAGAGGACAAACAGGCTGCCGCGAATGCACGAGTTGCAATATGGCGAATCTAATTGGCGCAACCGGGAAATCCGGCGATTTGTTTGGCGACACCCCCATGCCTGAGCGGGATCGGCTGATCAAACCCTGGTCTGCGCCGGAGCTGACGACGGCCCGCGTGCTCTGCCGGCAGCTGCGGCACAAGCAGGCGCGCGCGGACAAAATGTGGATCGCGCACTTGATCTGCTTGAATCTCCTGTCGATGCAGAGGCGCGACGCGCAGCGAAGGTAGCGCAATTCGGCGCCGCTTTGTGCGCAAGCATACGAAGCGGCTGGACTTCCCGCGGAGCGCATTATCGCTTCCTGTAACAGCCGGACGACGGAGAGCAGCACCCCGCCGCCGGCGTCACTCGCCGCTAATCGCCCGCAGCCGCGCCCTCAAGGCCTCGACTTCGTCCAGCAGTTGCAGCGCCAGCGCGGCCCCGGCGAGATTGAGGCCCAGATCGCGCTGCAGGCGCACGGCCGCCCGGGCGCGGCGCATGTGGACCCCGGTGAAACGCCAGTACTCAGGCTCTCGCCCGACCGGATCGAGTACGCCTTCCTCCACCAGTTCGATGATGAATTCGACATGAACCGCGCACGCGCGGGTGAGTTCCGCCAGCGTCAATTGGGCCTGCTCGTCCAGGATGATCCCGGCAAGCTGCGGCAACCTTTTCTCGCTCGTCATGTTCCCGCCCCCAGTTTGGCGCGCGCGTCGAAGGACTTGAACTGCTCGCCCATGTTGCGGTAGAAGGCCTTCGCCGCTTCGGTGTCCGCCGATGGCAGGGCGATTTGCAGCACGACGTATAGATCGCCCGGCGTAGTTCCCGGGATGCCGCGGCCCTTCAGCCGCATCTTGCGGCCGGCGGCGGAATCGGCCGGGATTTTCAGCTCGAGCATACCGTTCGGGCTGGGCACTTTGACCGTCGCGCCCATGGCGGCCTCCCAGGGCGCGACCGGCAGGTCGAGGTATACGTCACGCCCGTCGACACGGTAGCGCGCATGCGGACGAAACTCGATTTCCAGATACAGGTCGCCCGCTTTGCCTTGCCCGATGCCGGGCGCGCCCTGCCCCGCCAGGCGGATATGCTGCCCGGCGCGAATGCCGCGCGGAATCGTGACGTTGAGCCCCTGCTCGCGCACCGACACGCGCCCCTCGGCATCGACCTCGGGCACCCGCAGTGTGATGGTGCGGGTGGTGCCGCTGTAAGCGTCCTCCAAATCGATCAGCACTCTGGCGTGACGGTCTTCCCCCTGCGCGTGGAACGATGCGCGGCTGCCCGCCCCTGGACGCGAACCGCGGCCGTACAGCGATTCGAAAAAATCGCTGAAGTCCGCCGCGTCCCCGCCGCCCGAGTCGCCGCCGGTAAATTCGAAACCCTCTTTCCAGTCCGGCGGCGGGCGGAAATCCTGCCCTGCCTTCCAGTTCGCGCCAAGCTGATTGTAAGCCGCCCGCTTTTCCGGATCTTTCAGGACCTCGTAGGCTTCGCCCAATTCCTTGAAGCGTGCCTCGGCATCGGTTTCCTTGCTGACATCGGGGTGGTATTTGCGTGCCAGCTTTCGGTAGGCGCGCTTGATCTCGTCCTGGGTCGCGTCCCGCTTGACCTCCATCGTCTGGTAATAGTCCTTGAATTCCATTTAGATCCGCTCAAGTGGTGGAGTGACAGCAAGCACATGGCCCTTCGCCACGCCCGGCGTACCCGGCGCGGTACAAGGCGTCACAGCTGTGCCGTGGCCCAGCGCACGATGTCCTGCGCCGACATCGCGCCGGCCTGCCGTGCGATCTCACGCCCGCCTTTGAACAGGGCAAGCGTGGGGATGCTGCGAATACCATATCGGGCGCCGAGCGTCTGTTCCGCCTCGGTATCGACCTTGGCCAGGCGCGCACGGGGTTCCAGCATGCCGGCGGCCTGGACGAACTGCGGCGCCATCATCTTGCAGGGCTCGCACCAGGGCGCCCAGAAGTCCACCAGCACGGGTATGTCGTTGCGCTCGATGTGCGCGGCAAAGGTGGCTGCGGTCAGTTCCACCGGGTGGGCGCTGAACAGCGGTTTGTGGCATTTGCCGCAATTGGGGCCTTGCTGCAGCCGTTTCGCATGCACGCGGTTGACTACCTGGCAGTGGGGACAGACGAGATGCAGTGAATCGCTCACGGCGGTTTCCTTGTTCGGCGCGGCTTGCAACCAGGTGAGGGTGGCAGTGGAGAAAATCAATCCCTCATCGGGCCAGTTCACCGGTCCGTTCCTTGCCTGCCAGTGCACAAGATCGCTATTGCGCCGGCACCGTCGTGCGAAGCTCCCGGTAGATGCCTCCGCTCTCCACGCTGCCACTGACGGTTCCCTCGCCGCGCATCCGGCGCAGACAGTCGTCGCGGTCTGCGTCGCGATGGCGGTCGCAGCGACTCAGCCGGTTTTGTTCGTATGAGCTCGGGTCGTCGCCGCTGCGCCCGCGCTTGGCCTCGTTCAGCACCGCGCCGGCTTCCTGCAGGCATGCCGCGCGATCCTGGTAGGGCCGACCGCTGACGCAAGCAGCGCGGTCCTGTTCGTAGCGCGCTTGAGCCTGCGCCAGGTTGCCGCCTGCGGCCGCCGCCATGCCGGCAATCAGCAGGGCGCCGGCTGCGAATGCCGACACGCCCAGAATCGGAATCATCCTTTGGATGGCACCAGTCGGATCGCTATCAATCTTGGATTGCATTATGGCTTCCCTTCCTTCGGTTGAAATGCCGGAGGACATACTGCGATTCAGTCTGGTTTGACCAGGCGCCACAACATTTACGCCGAAAACGAGGCCGGCTCCGTGCGGCTGCGCACATAGGGTCGCGATTTGCGCTGCAGCATCTTGCCGCGCTTCGTTTCGAACAGCGTCTTGAGCGGCGCGAGAACGGCAGCGCCGGCCGCGGGCCAATGTTCGTTACCGTACCGACCGCGCCGTGTGCCCTGGATTATCTTTATTAATACAGGTTAGCAGGCTGTTGAAAAACGATTCGTCACACCGGCGAACGCCGGTGTCCAGAAATGTGATGCCAAGTGAATCAAGGACATTCTGGATTCCGGCTTACGCCGGAATGACGTTCTTCCATCGTCAGTCGACTTTTTCAACACGCTGTTAGATTTCAGGAGACAACGCCATTACATCTCCGAAACCCATACAGATCATTTTGGCCCGGCAACTGGCCAGCAGCCTTGCCACGCCCATCCTCATCGTCGACACGGAGGGAACGCTCATTTTCTACAACGACCCGGCCGAGGTGATTTTGGATCTACGCTTCGACGAAACCGGGGAGATGAGCGCCGACGCGTGGAGCGGGCGTTTCGCGCTCGCCGACGAGGCGCGCAAGCCCATCGCACAGGAAGACCGGCCCATGATGATGGCGCTCTCCGAGCGCAAACCCTATTCCCGGACGGTGTGGATGCGGTGCGGACACCGGGAGTGGCTGCACATGAACATCACGGCATTTCCGCTCATCGGCGAGGAACGCCAGTTCCTGGGCGCGCAGATGATTTTCTGGGAAGTCTGAAATGCAGGTCACCCTGTGGGGTACACGCGGGTCGCTCGCCACACCGGGACCGGAAATGGCGCGCTACGGTGGAAACACCTCGTGCGTGGGCGTCGTCGGGCGCGAAGGTACGGTGCTGGTGCTGGACGCAGGCACGGGCATCCGCCGTCTGGGGGCGACCATTCCGGAATCCGTGCGCCGCATGGACATATTGCTGACGCATCTGCATATGGATCACATTCAAGGGCTGGGATTTTTCGCCCCGCTCTATCGCTCCGAGCTCGAGGTGCATATCTGGGGCCCGGGCAGCGCGACCCTGGGATTGCACGCGCGCCTTATGCGTTACCTTTCGCCTCCGCTGTTTCCGGTCAATCTCTCCGAACTGCCGTGCCGGCTGAGCTTTCACGAAGTCGCCTCCCGAGAATTTGACATCGGGGAATTCCGCGTCTGTTCCGCGCTGGTGTGTCACCCCGGCCCCACCTTGGGGTACCGTATTTCAGCGCCGGAAGGAAGCGTATTGACCTACCTGCCCGACCACGAACCCGCGCTTGCCGCGCTGCGCTTTCCGTCCCTGCCGCGGGAGTGGACTTCGGGCGCAATGCTGGCTGCGGGAGCAGACTTGCTGATCCACGACAGCCAATACAGCGCGGCCGAGTATCCCGGCCACTGCGGCTGGGGACATAGCTCGCTTAGTCAAGCGCTGGACTTCGGAACGCTGACCGAGGTGACGCAGCTCGTGCCGTTTCACCACGACCCCGACCACACCGACACCGATCTCGACCGCCTGATGGCGCAGGCCATCGACGAAAGGAAACCTGGCTATCTGGTCACGCCCGGAGTTGAGGGCACGGTGTTTGACCTGTAAGTCTCCCAGCTGTCGAAGACTTTCGACGCGGAGTATTGTTGACGTGGTCGCCGCAGCGAATCATCTGGCTGATGGCTGCGTCGAAGTCCGCCTCCGCCGCAGCGAAGTTGTCGGGCGGCACCAGATCGCCGCGCGCGATCACAGGCTCGGCGCGTTCCGCACTTCAGGGATTGTTGCCCAGCGCCCGGATCAGTTCGCGCACTTCGGCCGCCCCCAGTGCGTCGCGGTCCGCTTCGCTCACTGCCAGCGCGCGCTCGTAATAGGTCCGCGCCGCAGCGCGCGTGCCGCCCTGCGCACTGGCGCGGCCCAGGCCGACGAGATCGAGATAAATCTTGCGCGGCAACGCGAGTTCCCGGTCGATGGCTAGCGCTTCGGTCAGCGGTGCGAGCGCCGCGGCGGCGTCGCCTGCGCGGATCGCGACATTGCCGAGCAGGCGCATTGCGTTGGCGGCTTCGACACGGTCACCGGATCCCCGGCTTCGGTCCAACGCAGCTCTTGCACTCGCCGCGGCAGCGTCGGTACGCCCCTCCTCCAACGCCAGCAGACCCCTGACGTTGTTGATCGCAGCCGAGAGCGTACAGCCCTGCTCGCCGCACCAGCTCGCTGCTTTCTCCAGCCATTCGGCGGCATCCGCAGGGCGCCGTTCGTCGAAATCGAGCAGCGCACGGCGCAGTGCCGCCTGTGCCAGGCGCGCGCTCGGGAATCTCAGCCTGGAATGATCGAGCACGGGCGCGAGGCTGGCACGGGCTTCGGCGTGTTTCCCCAGGCGCTGGTAGGCGATCGAAAGGTTGATGGCGTTGGCGGCTATGCCGTCGACATTCTCGACCGACTGCGCAATTCGCAATGCCACTTGGTAGTGCTGCACTGCGCCGTCAAAGTCGCCGCTGCGGAAACGCAACTCAGCCCTGCGGTTCGCCTCGATCGCCTCGGCCTGGCGTGCGGCCAGCGGTTTCCCCGGCTGCTGCGCGCAAGCCGCAAGCAGCGCCAAGCCCGCGACAACGAACAGCCGTAAGGCGGCGCAATGCAACATTTCAGCGCGGCGCCATTGCCGGCGGGCGGCCCGGCCCGGCCGATTCGAAACTGTCCACTGGCAGAGTGCGCATGGTCCGCGCCTCGACGGCACTGCTGAACGGCCAGACATTGCGCGCCGCGCCGAGAATTTCCTGCCCGTCGCGCACCAGGTCCCCGCCCTCGCGAGCCAGGTTCCCGCCGTCGCGGATCAGGTTCCCGCTCTCGCGCATCAGCGCGGGCGCCTGCTTGAGAGTTTCGTTCAGCGCTTCGCCGTTCCTGCGCGTTTGTTCGCGCACCTGCTCGGCGGCTTGGGCGAGCGAATCGAGGGCCGTAGCCAGCTTGCCCGAGATTGCCGGCAGTTGCTGCTCGGCCTGCGCGCCAAGGCGAGCGGCGGCGCCGAAACTCGCCTGCATATCCGGACTTACGGCGAGTACGCTGCGGTCGACGTCGCGCAACATTTTGCGCGCCTCCTGATTCGTGTCAGGCAGTTGCTCGAGCAGAATTCGCGCCGAACTTGCGGCTTTGCGAAAATCGCTTTCCGGATGGCTGATAGCTTCAATCGTCCGGTGCAGTTGCGCGAGAATAGGCGTCACCTGGTTCTTCAACTCGTCGACCAGTTCGGCCACTCCACGGGTGGGCAGAAATTCAATCACCTCCCCGGCAACGATAGGTCCGGCCGCGCGATTCGGATCGGGGCTGGGAACGATCTGGATGCTCGCGGCGCCGATGTAGCCCTCCCGCAGCAACCTCGCGCGTGAACCCTTGGGCAGGTGCGCTAGGTAATCGCTGACGATGGAGAGTTCCACCTTCACGCCGCGATCCGAGATCAGCATGGTCTTCACGCTTCCGACCGGCAGACCGAACAGCTTGACCGCCATGCCTTTGTTGATGCCGAAAACATCCGCGGCGTGAAAATAGATCGATGTATGGCGCACGAACATGCCCTGCTTGTAGCTGATGAGACCTACCGCGCCGAGCAAGGCAAGCACTGCGGCAATCAGGAACAGGTTCACCTTTTTCTTGATCCCGGCGAAGCGCCTGGACCTATCGTATTCGTCTTGCATTGCATTCTCCTTGGCGGATTTGGCCGCAGCGAGCAATTACGAGTGCATCGTTGTTACAGTGCTTTCAGCCTGCAATAGCTGATCGGCGAGCGTAGCGAGATAGGGGGATAGAATGCGCCATGCCCGCGCATATGCGCAACTGATATCAGCCACCCAGCACGTCCTCCAACTGCACGAAAGTCCCTCCCGGATGCCTAGCATGATACGTGTTTGCAAAGTACGATAACCGCGTGCGCTCGGCACTGTCCAGTCCGGCGGCAAAGTTCTCAACCAGCACCAGATCCGGCGCCTCCAGCAGAATTCGGACAAAGCCGGTAATTTTCCTCTCTAACGGCGTCATTTCCTCGGGGAGCTTGGCGAGCAGCAGCTCCGGCGCCGCTCCAAGTTCGGTGATCAGAGCGCGCACTTCCACGGCAATCCCCTGAAGACGCTCCGGATGGTGGCATCCCAGCGGCAGAATGATGTTCTCCCACGCGTCGAGGTTGCTGAGCAAGCCGCCCGCCGACGCCAGGAACGCCAGGCGTGCGCGCAGCGCGGTTCGCTCCTCCAGGCTGAGCGCATTGACCTCGGCGCCCAGCAGAACCAGTCTCAAGTCCGGATCCGGCTCCATGTCGAATATCGCGGCCAGCAACCGCGCCCGGTGCGCCGGATTTGCAATCCGGATGCGCAGACTCACGCCCGTGGGTATCCATATCCGGCCATCCGAACCGGAATCCGCCGGAAGCTCGCAGGCAAGCCCCACTCCGGACGTTTCCAATGCCTGCGGCAACCGGGCACCTGCTACCACCGGCTGGTTTGCAGTGTTCATAGCTTGGCGGTCACCAGGCCGAACAACAACACGCCGAACATCAGGTAGGCGAAAACAACATTCAGCAGCATCACCACCAAGATACTCTGGGTTACCGCGCTGATCGCAGCCTTGGGAATGGCGTTGATCGAAATCCCGGGCGGGTGCAATCCGTGGTAGCAGGAAATGACGGCAATGCTCACGCCGAACAGCAGGCTCTTGAGCAGCGAATAGACGATATCCATCGGGCTCGCAAGCAGGAAAAAACTGTCCGCCAACTCATCGAATGTGGCATTCACCACCAGCGCGCTGAGCAGCATGCCGCCGCCTACCGCGATCACCTGCACATAGAAAGTCAATACCGCGGTCGACACTGCCATGCCGACCACGCGCGGCACCACCAGGAAGTCGCCAGGATCGACGCGCATCCGCCGCAGGCTCGTAATCTCGCCCGTGACTTGCATCAAGGCGAGCTCGGTGGCGATGGCAGTGCCGCTACGCTGCAGCACCAACAGCGCCGCAAGCAACGGCCCGATCTCGCGCAGCACCACCCACAGCAGGATCTTCACCGCGAGTGCCGCATCGGCCTCAAGTACCTCTATCACGTAGACTATGATGAGCGTGCCGATGAACGCGCCGCGGGTCACGAACCCCGCCGTCGCGCTCGCTCCGGTGAAATAGATCTGGCGCGTCAACTGCTCGGCTATTGGCGGCAGTTTGAGTACCGCCAGCCGGCGCAACACATGACCGAGCAGTTGCATGCACCCTTCCAGGTCACGGTAGGCGCGGATCATGGCCATGCCAACTCCAAAGGGACGATATCCACAAGAACCAAGGCGAAACCACGCGATTGCCGGCAGCAACGACCCCGTATGGCACCCATGTTACTGGATTGCAGGCGATTTTGAACTAAGAGCTTATTACGAAACGAGGGATACATCCCCTCGTGCTGCCCTAATTCGGGGACCGTTTCGGTAATTCTGAAACGGCCTCCAAGGATAGGAACCGTGTCGCTTTACCCATCTGAAAGATTTCGCCGGTGTCGGAGGCGGTTTTTCCGTAGAGGCCCCCCTTACTTGGGGGAACCACGTGGATCCGATCGTTTTCCGCTATCTTCGAGGCATACACGGCATGGATTTTCATTGTTCTTTCTTGTTTCAAGTGGATAAAATTCATGGATTCACGCAGGCGCCGGAATTTGCTGGACAAAAGGTCAACCAAAGCAAATGAATAAGGACGAAGGTCAATGGTCAACTCAAGCGATATTCTGAATGCCAGAATCCTGATCGTCGACGATCTGCAGGCTAATGTTCAGCTGCTCGCGCGGATGCTGGGCTCCGCCGGCTATACTTCCGTCGCATCGACGATGGACCCGCTTGAGGTCTGCGCGCTTCACCTCAAGAACCGCTACGACCTGATCCTGCTCGATCTGCAGATGCCCGGCATGGACGGATTTCAGGTGATGGAGGGGATCAAGGAAATCGAAGCCGACGGCTATCTTCCCGTCCTCGTGATTACCGCGCAACCGGATCACAAGCTGCGCGCGCTGAAAGCCGGGGCGAGGGATTTTGTCAGCAAACCGTTCGATCTCGCGGAGGTATTGCTCCGCGTGCACAACATGCTCGAAGTCCGCCTGCTGCATCTGGAAACGACGAAACTCCATGATCGCGTCGTGGCGGAGCAGAAGGTGTCGGAGCGGTTGCTGCTCAACGTTCTGCCCCAGGCCATTGCCGAGCGACTCAAGAAACAGAGCCACGTCATTGCCGAGGGCTTGCTGGCGGTTATCGGCGACAGCTTTCTACCACTCATTGCCGACCATTTCGAGGATGTGACGGTGTTGTTCGCGGACATCGTGGGGTTCACCCAATTTTCCGCGGGTGTGAACCCGGAGAAGGTGGTGGTTTTGCTCAACGAAATCTTCACCGACTTCGACGGCATTGCCGATAACCGTGGCCTGGAGAAGATCAAGACCATCGGCGATGCCTACATGGCCGTGGCCGGAATACCTGTCCCTGCGGCAGATCATGTGGCGCGGGCGGCGCACATGGCATTGGACATGGTGGAGGCGCTAGACACCTTCAATAAGCGCAACGGCTACACGCTGCAGATGCGCATCGGCATCGACAGCGGCGCGGTGGTGGCCGGCGTCATCGGCAAGCGCAAGTTCATTTACGATCTGTGGGGCGACACGGTGAACACCGCCAGCCGGATGGACTCCGAAGGCGTGGCCGGGCGAATCCAGGTAGCGGACTCTACTCGGCAGCGCTTGAGTGTACCGTTCATGTTTGAAGAGCGCGGTGCCATCGATGTCAGGGGTAAGGGCAAGATGCACACCTGGTTCCTGAATGGCAGGAATGCCTAGGGTTTGCGCAGATTATCCATATTCCAGCGGATGCATTCCAAGCGCTCGCGTACATACGTCAGCTGATTTTCAGCATCCGCTAGGACCGTGCCCCGCCCCAGCGCGCACGGGCAGACGGTAACGATATTCTTCGGTGTATCCTGCCAATCGGTATTTTCGCGTTTTCGTATATAAAGAGGTTTGGCGTAATCTCAATACAGGGCAAACACCATGGCAGCAATTCGAAAAATTGCCGTTAGCACCGGAATCTACTGGGTCGAGATCGCGGATGCCGATGTCCGGATTTTGTGCGGTTGCCCGGCCGACGCGGTCAAGCACCTGGCCAAGAAAGGTTTCATCGCCGGCGTCGAGCGCGATGGCATAGAGTTCGAGACCGGCCCGAACGCGATCCTGCTCTCCGACCTCGCCATTCAGAGCGGGCGCGTCTGCAATTACGCCGAATTCCCCGCGTTGCAGATGCTCTACATGCAAGGCCTGATCGTCCCGGAGCACCCGAACAACCGGGGTACGCTGCCGATGCTGATCGGTTCGCGCAGGCAGGTGGATGCGCAGATGGCGTACATTTTTCGCGGCAACTATGGCCTGGAGTCCACGCAGGAACTGCTCGATGCGGGCGTCTCCGCCGCGCTCGCCCACGAGCTGATGCGCATGAAGCGCGCGTTCGCATTCGGCCGCATACGCCCGACGCAGGAACTGCTGCAGCCGGTGTACCTGGAGGACGCCCTGAAGGATGTCGGTGGAGGCGTCACGGTATCGCGCAACGGGCTCAACCTGTTTCGCATTGCGTACCGGGACGAGCACGTCGATGTCGACCTCAACCTCGCGCCGGGCGAAACCTACGAGTGCTCCTACCGCCTGGAGAGCCATCTGCTGAAGCGGGATTACTTCTCTGTGGTTCACAGCGGCGACGGCGACGGCTGGGACATCAACCGGCCCGCCATGAGCACCATCGTGCTGTTCCAGGGGCGCGTCTATCTTATCGACGCCGGCCCGAATATTCAGGCCTCTCTCGACGCCCTCGGGATCGGCGTGAACGAGGTCGAAGGCGTGTTCCAGACGCACTGCCACGACGATCACTTTTCCGGCCTGACGCAGCTCATGTGCAGCGACCGGCGGATACAATATTTTGCCGTGCCGATGGTGCGCGCGACGGTGGCAAAAAAACTCGCCGCAATGCTGGGAGAAACGGAGTTCGAGTTTGGCGATTTCTTCGCTGTGCGCGATCTCGAGCTCGATGAATGGAACGAGATCGACGGGCTGGAAGTAAAGCCGCTGCTGTCGCCTCACCCGGTCGAGACGACCTGCTTTCGCTTCCGCGTATTCTGGGAGAACGGCTATCGCAGTTATGCGCATCTGGCCGACATCGCTTCATTCGAAGTACTGCGGGGGATGCTATCCGCCGATGATGCCCCGGCGGGGATCAGCGCCGAGCGGCTGGCGCGGACGCAGCGCGACTATGCCGAGGCCGCCAACGTGAAGAAGATCGACATCGGCGGCGGCCTGATCCATGGCGCAGCCGCAGACTTCCACGGCGACGCATCGGACCGCCTGGTCCTTGCGCATACGCACCGGCTGCTGACCGGGCAGGAGCGCGCAATCGGCAGCGGCGCGCCTTTCGGCACGGTCGACGTGCTGATCGAGGGCGCAACCGATCAACTGCGGCGAAACGCGTTCGATTATCTGCGCGAATATTTTCCGACGGTGCAGATGCACTGGATCCGGCATCTGATGAACAACCAGATAGTCACGTTCAATCCGGAAGCCTTGCTGATCAAGGAGGGACAAGCCGCATCCGACCCGTTTCTTATCCTGAGCGGAAGCGCCGAAATGCTGGGCGCGCGGGCAGACGGCGGATACGTGCTGTTCGGAGGCTCCATGCTCGGCGAAATGTCGGCATTGCTCGGCACCAGCGCGGAGGAAGCCTACCGCGCCATAAGCTTCGTGCAGGCGCTGCGCGTGCCGCGCGATATTTACCGTGATTTCGTGGTGCGCAATTCGCTCTACCGCGGCATCGTGCAATCGCGCCAGGAGAGCGACTTTCTGCGCAGCAACTCGCTGTTTGCCGAAGGGGTATCCGGACTGACGCTGAACCGGCTGGTCCAGGCGGCGCAAGTCCAGACATTCGACGCGGCGAGCGAGTGCGAGCCGCCCGAGTCGATGCTGCTGCTGATCCATTCGGGCTCGGCCTTGCTGGAAAAGCCCGATGGCTCCGCCGAACTGCTAGGGACGGGTTCGCATGTCGGCCTCGGACCGCTCGGCGGAACGGCGCATCGCGGCTCGAGGATACGTTTTCGCGAGCGCACCAAGACCTATGCGCTGCCACTCGAGCTTGCCGGCAGCCTTCCCGTCGTGCGCTGGAAGCTGATCGAGACCTATCGCCGCCGCTATCTGGATGTCTATTGAGGCGGAGATGCGGCGCGCCAGATTGTGTCATGTGCGGCCATTCCACCGGCCGGGACGGGATTCGGGGAACGCGTAACGCCGAGCCTGCCGCAGATCGACGCTCCATTCGGTCCTGCTTGTCCGAACTCCGGCGCAGCGGTCGCGATCCTACTTGGCGCCGCCTGCGTCGTCTTGGTCAGAAGTGAAACTGGCCGCCGCCGAAGAGCCCAATCAGCCCGATGACGATCAAATAAATGGCGACGATATAGTTCAGCAGCCGGGGAATGGCAAGAATGAGGATCCCGGCGATCAGCGATATCAGGGGAGCAAGACTGAGGGTGATGTTCATGAATCGAGCCTTTCTTCAGATAAGGTGCTGGCCAGCGCACCGGGATTCGTTATTTCTTCGACCGCATGCCATGCAACATTTACGCTGAAAAGAGCGCCAACTCGGTACGCTGCCGCACATAAAACCACTGATTTCGCGGCATGCGCGACAACTGCGGATGCGCTTGAGCGTGTTGTTGATGCGAACCCCGCGGGTCCGGGTATCCTGGCCGGTGCGCCAATCGCGGCGCCCTCATCCCCTCAGTCCCGTTCCAACGGCGCGGCTTTTCGCATCCACTGCGGCAGCCGCCGCGCCCGAACGGCTTGGCACCACCGAGGCCGGTTTCTCTCCGGTTTGAGCCCGTTTCGAACCATACTCGTGCGAGTACACCCAGGTAAACTCGGCCCCGAGCAGGAAGATCTGCGCCGAGAAATAGACCCACACCAGCAGGACGACCAGAGAACCCGCGGCGCCGAAGGCGGATGCCACGCTGCTCTTGCCCAGATAGAGGCCGATCAGGAATTTGCCGATTTCGAACAAGAGCGAGGTGACGGCCGCGCCGACCCACACGTCGCGCCAGACGATGCTGGCACGCGGCATCAGTTTGTAAATCAGCGCGAACAGCAAGGTCGTAATCGCGAAAGAGATGCCGAAATTGAGCGTATGCAGATAAGCTTCCCGGCCTTCGAAAAATCCGTAGCTCCATTTGCCGAATGCGGCGATCGCGGCGCCGACTACCAGCGAGACCAGCAGAAGAAACCCCAGTCCGAGCACCGCGCCGAAAGAAAGCAAGTGCGTGCGCAGCAGGACCCATATGCCGTTCTCTTTCGCAGGAGCGGGAACGCGCCAGATGCGGTCGAGGTCGCTCTGCAATTCCGCGAACACCGTGGTTGCCCCGATTACCAGCGTGACGATGCTGACCACCGTCGCAAAGATGTCCTGAGCCGGCGCGTTGGCGCTTTTCAGCAGGCCCTGCACCGCGATCGCGCCTTCCCGTCCGATCAGGCCTTGTATCTGCGCGACGATTTCGCCACGGGCCGCTTCCTGGCCAAAAACAAGGCCGGCCACCGCGATCGCGATGATGAGCAGCGGGGCAATCGAGAATAGCGTGTAATAGGCAAGCGCCGCACCCATGCTCGGGGCGTAGTCGTCCAGCCACGCCCCTACGGATTTTCTGATCAGATCCCAGATCTGCTTGAGGAGCATGCCGGTCCCTTGATATGCCAAACAATACGAGGGGCGCCGCCCTCGTAGTCCCCTGCATTGAACATGAACATGATTCAGCCCGGTTCCAATCAGTCATGGCCAAGCGCAGGGTCGGCGCGGACGGGTTTCTTCATTTCCAGGCGGACCGTGCGCTCCGACATTCGATAGGTGTTCTTGCCCGCGCGCTTGGCCGCATACAAGGCCAGGTCCGCGCTTTTCATCAGCGTGTCCGCATCCTCGCCATAGTCCGGGTAAATGCCGACACCTACGCTGGTGGTTATGCGAACCATATGGCCCTCGATGCTATAGGGCTGCGACACCGCCTCGATCGCTTTCAACGCTACGGTAGCCGCATAGCCGGCCCCCCCGACGTCCCACAGCGCTATCATGAATTCGTCACCGCCCTGGCGCGCCACCGTATCCACTTCGCGCACCGTGGCCACCAAGCGTCCCGCGACCATTTTCAGCAGCATGTCCCCGCTGCCGTGTCCCAACGTGTCGTTGATCTGTTTGAATCCGTCCAGATCCAGATACATCACTGCCATGGCGCTCTTGTTCCTGCGCGCATGCGCCAGGGCCATCGACATGCGCTCCGCCAGCAGTCGTCTGTTCGCAAGCCCTGTCAGCGGGTCATTCAGTGCCAAGGTTTCCAGCGTCTTGCCGTAATCGCGGGCCGCTTCGTGCAGCAAGCGGACTTCCAGCATGTTGTGAACCCGCAGCAACACCTCGGCCAGATCGAACGGTTTGCTGACGAAGTCCTTCGCGCCGGCCTGAAGCGCGCGCAGCTTGTGACCCGGGTGGGCAGTGATGACCAGCACGGGAAGGTAGTCGTCCGGTTCAATTTCCTTGAGCGCCTCCATCAACTGAAATCCGTCGATGCCCGGCATCTGAAGATCGAGCAGAATCAAGTCGTAGCGGTTCTTGCGGTGAAGCTCGCAGACCTCGCGCGAATCCGTGGTGGTCGTTATGGAAACATAGCCGGCGCCGCGCAGCATCCGCTCAATCAGGCGGATATCGACTTCCTTATCGTCGACGATCAGGACTTTGGCGTGAAGAATGTCAGATGAACTTAACATGAGATTCGCTGTGCCCCGTCTGCCCTCGGCGGGGTGATTTCCTGCCAATTCCGGCGCCGGCGCGGCCGTTCGGCGGGCACCTCGATCGTGCCATAGGAGTCGCGTTCGGTCCGCGTGGCGCTCATGACCAGCTTGCGCAGGAATCACGCGACCACACGCTTATTCCTGCTCGCGGGCCATCATGAGTGACTTCAACCCGACGTAAGGCGCGGCTTCCTCCGCCGCTACTACCGGCGGCGGAGTTCTCGGTGCCGTCTCCGATTCGAGTTCGCGTACGCGGCGTTCGAGCGACGCCCTGTCGTCCTCGAGGTCTGCGACCTGGCGCCGCAGTCGCGCTCCGGTCCACTGTCCCTTGAGCACGCTAGGAGTCGATACCAGCCCGGCGATCAGCACACCCAGGCCGAGCGCCACCAACAATACCACCGCCAGCGAGCTGTCGAAGCGCCAGAAGCCAAAGACCACCACCGCCGGAACATTGTTCTGCAAGGCAAAGGTGACGGCGCCGGTGGCGAAGACGATACCCAGGATCAACAAGAGCTGCATGATTTCCTCCGTTCAGTGAACTGGCCGCCGCGACCCGGTCCCTCGCGCGGTGCCGCCATGGCGCCGCGTAGCGTCCGTCTCCCCGCATCCTGCGGGCGTTCGTCCAGTCGGCCCATCAGGCTTGCCGCTAAGGCTACGCGAACTGCCGGGCCGATTCAGTACGCTAGCGCGCATAGCGCGGTTTGTCCGCAGGTTCAAGGAATGCGAAGGAAAATCGCACTGACGTGCATCGCGGATTCCGACGCGCTTGGGTGCATGGTCAGTTGGCTACCGAACAGACGCTGCCTCGGCGGACGGATAGCGTGTCGGTCTAGAACAGGAGCCTATCCATGTATGCAAATTCAAGACCGGCCGAGCCGAGCGCTGCAGCAAGCGTATCTGAAATTCCAGCCGCAAACACGACGTTTACGCCAAGTCAGGAAGTGAAATGGGTGAAGCCGCTCCCGCTCAGGATGAAGGCTTACGCCCGGTGGATGAAGCGATTTGTGCATGGCGGAAAGTGAGCGACTCCGCACTCAAGGCGTGCGCTGAAAAGCTGACGCCGGCAGCACGCATTATCGGAATCTTAATTCTTTCCCTGGCGGTAGGTTGCGCCGGGTTGAACGAGGCGCCGCCTGACCTGACGGCACAAAGCGGTCCCCCGATCGTCGATCCGTCCCCGGACCCGGTTTTCGCGTCCGAGTCGCCCCTGCCCGAAGCGCTCCAGGAAGCCGTCGCGTTGGCGCCGCCCCCTGCCGCGCCGCGCCAGCCGGTGATGATCGGCGGCGAGACCGGCGCAAACGAACCGCTGGCCGGCGCATCGGTGCCGCCGTCGAAGAGCCAGAGCACCGCCAAGTCTGTCCAGCCGCCGGCCAGAGCGCCGGCGGCGGTTTCGGTCTCTGCGGCGCCGCAGCCGAGGAAAAACGAGGCCCTTGTTCCCATCGCGACGAAGCTGGAGCCGCCGCTGGACGTCGCGGCGCTGAAAACGCGGCTGCGGGACACCAATGCCATCGGCGTGTTCACCAAGCTCGCGCTGAAAAACCAGGTGGATGACCTGCTGCAACAGTTTCGGACGCATTACCTGAACGGACAGAAAACCGGCAACGCCGCGCTGCGGCAATCGTACGACATGCTGGTGCTGAAGGTGCTCGCGCTGATCCAGGACAACGACCCGTCCCTGGCCCGGACGATCGCGGGGTCGCGCGAAGCGATCTGGGGCATCCTCGCGGACCCGGAACAATTCAATTCTACAAGCTGACTCGAGGAGCATAGTCTTGATCACACGTACCCAGGCTTCGGTCTTCATATTTTCGCTCATGGCGCTGTTCGCCGGACCAGCGCCGGCGGCGGAAGACGTCGCGCTGCTCAAGGACCTGACATCCGTCATCATGCTGCTGAGCCTGCCATGCGCCCAGGTCGTCAGCGCCAAGCGGCAAGCGGACAACGACCACATCGCATTATGCAGCAACGGCAACCGCTACCGGGTATTCGTGAACGCCGAAGGCCGGGTCGTGGCGAAGCGGCAATGAAACGGGAGACGGCAGTCGAATCCGAACGCGACCAGATCAGCCAGAACATCGAGGCGGTGCTGGATTTCTACACGCGTGAAGAGCAAAAGATCAGCCGCTCGCAACGGATCCTCGAACGTATCAGCGGTTTTGTCGGACAGCCGGTTTTTCTTGGTTTCATTCTGCTCTTTGTCGCGCTGTGGATGCTCGCCAACGCCCTATTGCGCCAGTTTGGCATGGCCGAATTCGACCCGGCGCCGTTCTTCTGGCTGCAGGGAATCGTCGGTCTGGGCGCGTTGCTGACCGCGACCGTGGTTCTGACCAAACAGAACCGGCTCGCCAAGCTGGAGGAGCAGCGTGCGCACCTGGACCTGAAAGTGACGCTGTTGACCGAACAGAAGGCCGCCAAGCTTATTGACCTGCTGGAGGAGTTGCGGCGCGACCTGCCCAACGTAAAAAACCGCCACGATCCAGAGGCCGCCGTGCTGCAGCAGTCGATGAATCCGGATCTGGTGCTTGCCGCACTGGATGAACGCGCCGAACCGGACGCTCATCTGGCGCCCGCCGCCGCCAAAGAGGACGCAACTGCCGATGTATAACACGGCAATCGCCGCGCTTCACGCGCAAGTGATCATGTGCCTCCGGTTCCTTTTTTGTCTGCCCTTGCTGGCCGCCTGTTTCGATGTGGCGGCGAGCGAGCTTTACACCACGATCAACGGATTGCGCGCCGGTGAAGGCAGTTGCGCCATCGCGGAAAAATTGCCTCCGCTGAAGCCGCAGGCGGCGCTCGAGCGCGTCGCGAGAGATCTTGCGCGAGGAGATCATCTGCAGCGCAGCCTGGACGAGGCCGGGTACAGGGCGACGCGTTCCCGCGCTCTCAACATCCGCGGCGACGGGATCGGCGCGCGCGCGGCGGCGATACTGGCAAGACAAAGTTATTGCGAGCAATTGCAGGATCCCGCAATGACCGAGATCGGCATCTACCTCGACGCGCGCCAGCTCTGGATCGTGATCGCCGCGCCGTTTGCGCCTCTGGTGGGCGTGTCGGAGCAGGCGGCCGGGCAGCGCGTGCTCGACCTCGTCAACCAGGCTCGTGCCACGCCGCGCTACTGCGGCAACACGGCGTTCAATACGGCGCGGCCGGTACGCTGGAACGGGGTGCTGGCAGAAGTCTCGCGCCTGCATTCCGAGGAAATGGCGCAGTACAACTATTTCAGCCACAGCGGCCGCGACGGTTCCGATCCGGCGCAGCGGGTCGAGCGCGCGGGCTACAACTACCGCGCTACCGGCGAGAACATCGCCGCCGGACAAATGAAGCCCGATGATGCGGTGGCCGCCTGGATCAAGAGCCCGGAACATTGCGCCAATCTGATGGATCCGGAGTTTACCGAAATGGGCGTCGCCTTCGCAATCGATCCCAGGAGCGACATGGGCGTGTACTGGACGCAGGCGTTCGGCACGCAGCGCTGATTCGATCCCTTCCGGTCTTCCTCTTGGATCGAGAAAGCCGCCAGCGCTCTACCCGCGCCTCCTTGCATCCAACTGTCCCGGAGCCACCGCTCTCCGGGCGCACGATCACTTCACGCCGCCGCGCCGCTCAACCATATCTCCGATGCGCCGATCAGCAGAAATCCCGATCGATATGTGCGACACCGAACTGAACATTCGGACGCCAGCCCTTACGCTCCCCAGAACACCAATCGAAAATTTGCAGGGAGCCGGCAATGAACTGGGATCGAATCGAGGGTAACTGGAAACAGTTCAAGGGCAACGTCAAGCAGCAATGGGGAAAACTCACCGACGATCAGCTCGACGTCATTGCGGGCAGGCGCGACGAACTTTTCGGCAAGATCCAGGAAGCCTATGGAATCTCCGTCGAAGAAACGGAGAAACAGCTTTCCGCCTGGCAGCAACGCCAAAATGAAATGTATCGTCCCCTGAAGTGAGGAAAGGCGAACGCTTCCGATTCGTGGCCGAGACAGAAGCCTGCCCCATCACCGACTGATAGCCAAGGAAATGACCATGCTGCCCAGTGCCAAGAGCCTCGAAGGAAAACGCGTACCCAATGTGACCTTCAAGACCCGCGCCTACAACCAGTGGAAGGACGTGACCACCGACAACATCTTCAAAGGCCAGACCGTCGTCGTATTTTCCCTGCCCGGCGCCTATACGCCGACCTGTTCGAGCACGCACCTGCCGCGCTATAACGAGCTTGCCCGCATGTTCAGGGAAGACGGCGTGGATCAGATCGTGTGCCTGTCGGTGAATGACGCCTTCGTCATGAACGAATGGAAACAGGCCGAGGAAGCCGAGAACATCATCTTGCTTCCGGACGGAAACGGCGAATTCACCGCCGGCATGGGCATGCTGGTCGACAAATCCGACCTCGGTTTCGGCAAGCGCTCCTGGCGCTATTCGATGCTGGTCCGGAACAGCGTGATCGAGAAGATGTTCATCGAGCCCGAAAAAGAAGGCGATCCGCTCGAGGTTTCCGATGCCGACACCATGCTCAAGTACATCAACCCGAAGGCGGTCGCGCCGGAGCCCGTAGTGATCTTCGCCAAGCCCGGCTGCCCGCACTGCGCACGCGCCAAGGCGCTGCTCGAATCCAAGGGTTATCGCTACGGCGAAATCAGCCTCGGCAAGCACATCACCTCGAGCACCCTGCGGGCGGTTTCCGGCAGCGGCACCTGGCCGCAAATCTTCATCGGCGGCAAGCTCATCGGCAATGCAGACGATCTGGAAGCGCATTTCAA
>Ga0082335_1001227_pt1 | contig 56807 bp, 57 predicted proteins | sample Subgrocontami58m_FD_72375 | JGI IMG/M metagenome (GOLD analysis project Ga0082335, IMG submission 72375) | Subsurface groundwater microbial communities from S. Glens Falls, New York, USA - GMW37 contaminated, 5.8 m (SPADES assembly) (version 2) ... | reverse complement strand
GCCCCGCCAGGAGCGAGAATTTCTCGTCAAAAAAGCTTCGTTCCAGCCAGGCGTGAAACAACTTCGTGGTATTGGCGTTCACCTCGATGTTGTCCACCCCCATGAAACTGCCCACATGGGTCCCGTTGAGCTTGCCGCCATGGTTGCTGATGACCTGGAGAAAGGCCGTGGTATTGGTCCAGCCCCAGAGTTTGTCCGCATCCGCCTTGAGCTTGAAATCCCAATTGTCCATGTACTTGGCGCCGCGCTTTATGCCGCCCGACAAGTTCCACAGCACATCCGCCTTGAGAAGCACTTCCAGCGTGACGCCCCGTTCGCTCAGGTTGGTGCGGGCGCCGCCCCAGTCGCCCGTCAGCGTGTCGGCGTTCCAGTCGGGGGCTTTCTCGGCCGGGGCGTCCGCGGCCGGGGCGTCCGCAGCCGGGGCGAGCGGGCTGAAAGAGAAAAATAGCAGGAAGCCATACAGGTGACGCCAGGTCTTGGCAGGCATGATCACGCTCGCAGTATCGCAACGATCAACAATAATCTCATCGCGGACCGGGGCAAACGCCTGACCGCTCACGCGCGGCCGGAAAAAAGGGCCACGCTGGCGCGGCCCTTTCCCGGAACCTTCACCGCGGTCCCGATGTGACGAAAAACCAGTAGCCCGGAAACAAAATCGGCTGCTAGTATTTCACTTGGATCTTATCCATGTCTTCCTTGGTAATGGCCGGCACTTTGCCCCGCGCTTCCCAGCGGTTGAATTTCCAGGCATCCTTGCCCACCCACTGCTTGAAAAGATTCAGGTTTTTCGCGCGCTCTTCGTCCGTGCCGCCTAGGTATTGGTACATGTTGCCCGGCTTGCCGCCACCCGCGCCTTTCCCGTCATCGAGCCTTCTCATGACGGCGCCGGTGTCAGGCCAGCCGACGAAAAAAACCATATCGGCATAGGTATCCATTCTGGGTCCCTTCATCTGGGCCTCGTATTTCTTCTTGTCCTGATCGAAGTCGCCAAGATAGGGGGAGCCCGCACCATGACAACCAGCGCATTTCTGGTCCCACAGCGGCTTGATATGTTTGCGATAGGTGACATCCTGCGCCCACGACGCAGCCGAAACACCGGCAACCAGGAATAATGCCAGGATAACTCGTAACATTTTCAACCTCCATGTTGAACAATGAACAACAAAAAAACCAGACCCATTGTGCAAAAAACAAGGCGGCGGAACAATGGCTGATGGTCGCGGATCGGTTAGGACGTTCGGCCCCTGAACGTCGGCCGTTGGTCCATAGGCGCGTCAGATCCTGCCTGCTACAATGAATTTACCATCATGAATCCGTTTGCCCGGTTCAGTCTAGTGCGCCTGCTGCTCGCGCAGGGAGGCGTCATTCTGTTGGCCGGGATGTTGATTATAGGTACCTGGATCAGCTTGGAGCTCGAAAGCGGGCACATTGATCACCTGGGGTCGCTCACCAGCCTCTACATGGAAAGTTTCGTCTCTCCGCACGTTGCATCCTTGTCCGGCAATGGACAGTTGAGCGAGGTAGACCGGAATGCGCTCGACGGGTTGCTTTCCGGAACGCTGCTCGGCCGGCAAGTCGTGGCATTCAAGCTTTGGGCGCCCGATGGCCGCATCTTCTACAGCACCAATCCGGCCCTGATCGGACGAAAGTTTACGGTGAAACCGGTGCTTGCCGCCGCGTTCGCCGGCAAGGTACATTCTGAGATAACCGACCTCTCCGACCCGGACAACGAGTTCGAGCGCAAGCGCTGGTCCCGCCTCATCGAAACCTACGCACCGTTGCGCGCGCGGAATACCGGGACCATCATCGCGGTCTCGGAATTCTATCAGACGACCGGCGATTTGGAACAGGAAGTGCGCGCCGCGCGGCTGCGCAGCTGGGTCATGGTGAGCACGGCGACGCTGATAATTTTCTTGCTGCTCGCCGCGTTGGTGAAGCGCGCGAGCAACACCATCGTCGCGCAGCAGACGGAGCTGCGCGAAAAGGTGACGCAATTGACCGTGCTGCTCGCCCAAAACGAGCAACTGCACGATCGCCTGCGCCGTGCCGCCGCGCGCACCACGGCGCTCAACGAACGCTTCCTGCACCGGATCGCCGCCGATCTGCACGACGGACCGGCCCAGGGTCTGGCGCTGGCGCTGATGCGCATGGAATCATTGGCCGACGTGTGCAGCACCTGCGCCGCGAGTGTCAGCAATGACCTCGGCGTGGGCGACGAATTCCGCACCCTTCTTTCCGCCCTCCAATTCGCGCTCGATGACCTGCGCGCAATTTCCGGGGGGCTGCATCTGCCGGAGATTGAACAGCTCTCGCTCGCCGAGACCGCGCGGCGCGCGGTGCGTGATTACGAGAGAAAAGCGGGGCTCACGATACCGCTCACGGTCGATGACGTCCCCGACGCAGCACCATTGCCCGTCAAGATCACCTTGTTTCGCGTGCTGCAGGAATCGCTCGCCAACGGTTTCCGGCACGGCGGCGCGTCGCAGCAGCGGGTGGAGCTAACGCGATCCGATGGTCAACTCGTGGTCGAGGTCACCGACAGCGGCAGGGGATTCGACCCTCAGGCCGTAGTCCCCGACGGCCATCTCGGGCTGGCGGTCATGCGCGAGCGCATCGAAATTCTCGGCGGCGCCTTCAGCGTGCAAAGCGCTCCGGGCAAGGGAACCATGGTGCGCGCTGTCCTGCCGCTGGCGCCGTTGGCGGAAGACCATGAGTGATCCCATTGGCATCCTGGTCGTGGACGATCATCCGCTGTTCCGCGAGGGCGTCGTGCACTCGCTTGCGTCGGAACCGGATTTCGCCGTGGTCGGCCAGGCCGCGAACGGCGAAGAGGCGCTGCGCCTGGCGCGTGACCTGCTTCCCGATGTCGTGTTGCTCGACATCGCGATGCCGGGATGGGACGGATTGGTGACCGCCGGGAAAATCACGACCGCCTGCCCCGCGGCCAAAATCGTGATGCTGACCGTGTTCGAGGATGAAGACAAGCTGCTGGCGGCGTTCAAGGCGGGCGCCCGCGGCTACGTGCTCAAAGGCGTGTCCGCACGCGAACTGGCGTGCGCGGTGCGCGCCGCGGCGAGCGGCGAAGTCTACGTGTCGCCGTCGCTCGCCGCGGGGATTCTCGTGGCGCTCACCCGCGGCCGCCCCCCCGACCCGCTGGAAGAATTGACCGCGCGGGAATCGGAAATCCTCACCTTGGTCGGGCAGGGCCTGACCAATCGCGAAATCGGCGACCGCCTCCACCTCTCCGAGAAGACCATCAAGCATTACATCACCAACATCCTGGAAAAGCTGCAGGTGCGCAGCCGCGTGGAGGCAGCACTGGTGGCCGCGCGCCGCAGCTGGCGCGATCCGGCGAGCTGACGAGGAGGAACAGCGATGAGAAAGCTTTATTGCAAGTCTGGCGCCGGCATCGGTCTCGCACTGCTTTCCCCCGCAGTACGTGCTACGCAGGAGGAGTTACAGACGACCATTGGTCAAGTGCCGATCTACGTGCTCATTGCGTTCGCGATCGTCGTCTTCGTCGCCGTGTACTTCATGCGATCACGAGACAAGCGCGCGGCTCCACTGAGCAGAATATTCGAGGAACGAGTAGCAATACACTCCGTTGGACCCGATACCCCGGTCACCGAGTGCGTGCGCACGATGACCGCCGAGAATATCGGCGCCCTGATCGTCATGGAGGGCGAACGGCTGACAGGCATTTTCACGGAGCGGGATGCACTGAACAAAGTGCTGGCCGCCGGCCTTGATCCCGTCAGCACCAAAGTCTCCGAGGTGATGACGAAGGACCCCTACTGCATCCCGCCGACGACGACCGTCGGCGAAGCGATGCAGTTGGTCACCCAGCGGCGGTTCCGGCACCTGCCGATTGTGGAAAACGGCAAGGTTCTCGCCGTCGTATCGAGCGGCGATCTAACGCACTGGCTGGTGAAGGACCAGATAGGAGAGGTTCAAGAACTAGTCGACCTTGCCGCCCGGTCTTGACCGCCACGACCAAGCCGAACTTAGCGGATTCTTGCGGTCGAGGAGCAGTTGTCGATCGGCCAGCCGCCGGGAATCCGCGCGGCTTTCGAGCCACTGCGCGCAAGAGCCGGCACCGAGACAAAACGAATACGCGTTCGAGATAATTCCGAGATATTTGAGCCGGATACTGTGTGCACATTGCGAGGCGGGTGCGTGTCTGGTTCGACCTCGCAGTTAAGTCTTATTTAAATCAACAGGTTGAAATCAATCAGGAGTCATTACCATGAAACGAATATGCAGCTGGATATTCATCGCAGTCTCGATCGGCGTTTTGGCAGGCTGCGCCGGGATGGACACTTCCATATTTGAAAGTACGCCGGTGGTTGCGGATTCATTTCCGCCTTCTGCCGCAGACTAATGCCGGACATCGCGCTGCGGTTTCCCGACGGGAACCGCGGCGCTTTTTGATCCACCGATCCGTCCGGGTCCGTGGTGCGTTGTATCATGTACCTCTGTAGAATCTCCCCCCTCCCTAAAAACCCGGGCCCGACATGAATCGCAGCGTGCTGGTCATCGAAGACCGGCAAGACATCGCGAACCTGATCAAGCTGCACCTCATGGACCTGTCATGCGACGTGCAACTCGCATTCGACGGCATCACCGGTCTTGCAGAGGCTGAAACAAAAACCTACGACCTGATCGTCCTCGACCTGATGCTGCCCGGCATGGACGGCCTCGAAGTCTGCCGCCGCGTGCGCGGAAGATCGAATTACATCCCGATTCTGATCGTCACCGCCAAGGCCACGGAACTCGACCGCGTGCTCGGGCTGGAACTGGGAGCGGACGATTACCTCACCAAGCCGTTTAGCATCCTCGAACTGGTGGCACGCGTCAAAGCGCTGTTCCGGCGCATGGACGCACTGGCGGCAAATACCGTCAGCTCGACGCTGAAACCGATCCGCAGCGGCGACATTGTCGTCGACCCCGCCAAACGGGAGGTGACGCTGGGCAACAAGCCGGTGAGTCTCACGTTCAAGGAATTTGACCTGCTGCTGCATTTCGCCCGCAATCCGGGCCGTGTTTACAGCCGCCTGCAGCTGCTCGACCTGGTGTGGGGTTACGGCCACGACGGTTACGAGCACAACGTCAACTGCCACATCAACCGCCTGCGCGCCAAGATCGAGAAAAGCCACGCCAAACCGAAATTCATACTCACCGTACGCGGGGTCGGGTACAAGTTTGCCGACGCGATGGCAACGGAAGCGGCGTAATACATGTTCAACACGCTCTATGGCAAGCTGATCGCGGTGCTGATCTGCCTGGGCGTCGCCATGGCCGTGATGTTCATCATGATCATCAACTATTCCGACAACATGCGCCGCCAGAAGACCAATCAGGTGGTTTATCGCACGCTGGCCGCTCAGTTTGTCGATGAACACGTGCTGCCCGATAACGCGCGTATCGACTACGGCGCGGTCGAAAGCGCATTTGACCGCTTGCGCATCATCAACCCGAGAATCGACCCCTACCTGCTCGACGAACAGGGACGGGTTCTTGCGTACTCGCGGAAATCCGGGACGCGCAAGCGTGACAGTGTCGGCCTCGAACCTATCCGTCTTTTCCTGACGGAAGATGCCCAGCTCCCTATCCTCGGCGACGATCCGGGCGACGCATCAGCGCAGCGCGTATTCTCGGTCGCCCCGATCTCGCATGACGGGCGCATCAACGGCTACCTCTATCTGATACTGCGGGGACTCAGCGGTGACAATATCGCGGCGCAGATCAGAAATAACTTCTTCCTGCGCCAAAGCATCTGGATCATGGGAGGGGGATTGGTGCTCGCACTGCTGGCGGGCGCGCTGATCATTAAACTCTTCACGAACCGTCTGCGTCGGCTCTCGCTGGTCGTGGACAGATTCCTGCAAACCGGTTTCGCCGAACTACCGCCCCATCCGCCATCTAGACTTGCCCACGGCGATGATATCGATCACCTCACCGAAACGTTCAGCCAGATGGCGGACCGCATCCTCGCGCAAATGCGCGAACTGCGAAATGAGGACGCGTTGCGCCGTGAATTGATCGCCAATATCTCGCACGATTTGCGCACGCCGCTCGCCGCATTGCAGGGTTATCTCGAAACCCTGCAGGTGAAAGGCTCGACGCTGAGCGCGGAGGAAAAAAGCAGCTACCTGGGTATAGCCCTCAAGCAAAGCGAGCAGCTTGGCCGGCTGACCGGCGCGTTGTTCGAACTGGCAAAATTCGATGCCGGCCAGGTGAAGATCACCATCGAACCGTTCGTGCTCGAAGACCTGGTGCAGGACGTGACGCAGCAGTTCGAACTTGCTACGGCCAACAAACAGGTCAGCATCGAGACCGTGCTGCCGGCGGAGTTGCCGCTGGTCGCCGCCGATATCGGCATGATAGAGCGCGTGCTGAAGAACCTGCTTGAAAACGCACTGCGCTACACCCCGCGTGGCGGTACAATCAGAATCACGTTGCTGCCGTCAGACAAACAAATTACGGTGCAGGTATCCGATACCGGTAGCGGCATCGACGAGCACGATTTGCCGCGCGTATTCGATCGTTTCTACCGCGGCGAGAAAAGCCGCGAGGACTACTCCGGCAACGCGGGTCTCGGCCTCGCCATCGCCAAACGGGTGCTGGAGCTGCACGGCAGTTCGATTGCAGTGAGCAGCACGCCCGGCATTGGAACCACGTTCAGCTTCGCCGTGCCCTTCCTCGACTCCCGCAATCAACGCATCGCGGCTGCCGGCGCGTACCTGCCTCCCGTAGCGGCAACTGATGCGCAGCCACTTGCCACCGCCGGGCTGGCGGTCAAATCCTGAATCCTGCTTTCGACACCGTGGGCCCCTGTTCGTCAGCTGCCGCGACGGACCGCGCAGAAGAGTCCCGCGACCGGCACCCCCAGTTCGGTTCGCATCATCGTCTCGTCGACCCGGCTGAAGGTAAAGCCATGGGGCAGCAACGCGCTTTCGAGAACGGCGAGCGAATGGGTGTAGCGCCCGCTCACGTGGAATCCGGGCTCCTGCCCATCGCCCTTTTCAACGTCGAATAGAAAGCGGCCACCGGGACGGATTACCCGCGCGACTTTTTCCGCGAGAGACGCCAGGTCCCCGAAGTAAACGAGGACGTTGGCGGCTACGACGACATCGATGCCGCCCGCCGCACGGGCAAGGTATTCAGTTATCTCCGCCTCGATCAACTCGTCGTACACGCGCTTCCCGGCGGCGATCGCCAGCATGCGCGGGGACAGGTCAACCCCTACCAGCCGCCGCGCGTAGGGGCGGAACAGGGGCCCACACCAGCCGCTCCCGCAGCCAAGGTCGAGCACGTCGAGGCTGCCGTCCTCCACGCAACCCTCGGCGCGAAGAAGCCCGAGCAGGACCTCGGGGGCGTTGTAGCCGAGGCCCCGCATATTGGCCTCGTAGCTCCCGGCATTGCGGTCGAAGACGTAAAGGACCACATCGTCAGGCAGACGCCCCGGGACCGGACCCTCGCCCAGCGCAGCGAGGCCCATGGTTGCGATTGCATCGCCGGGGGCGATCTCGATGCATCTCCGGTACCAGGTGGCAGCCTCGTGCGGCCGGCCCGCAAAACGGAGGATGCGCCCCAGAGCGTGATACGCATCGAGACTGGACGGGTCTTCGCGGATCGCGTTCTCGAGACAGGCGACCGCCAGTCCGGTGTTGCCTTTCTCCAGCGCCTGCCGGGCCTGACGCCGGTATTCGGCGGCATTGATCATGCTGCCTTGACGCGGTAACGGTGGGTGAACTCGCTGGTCATTCTTCACGCGGACAGCACGTAAAAAATTTGAGTCTACTTTCGCCACGCAGGGGGCGCGTCGTAATTTGGTCGCTTTTGTATCTCTTTCTTGTCTCTTTTCTATCGAATCGATGAACCCATGGTGTCAGATCGCTCCGCCGCCCGCGCAAACCGGGCGGCGCCGGCGTTGCGCTAGAATGGTATTGGGTCCATCAACCCCATGCGATCCCGTTATGAATCTGCACCGATTATTGTTACAACGCGCAGCGGACGACACGCCTTTGCGCGTGGCTTTGATCGGCGCCGGCAAGTTCGGCTCGATGTTTCTGTCGCAGGTGCGGCGCACCCCCGGGCTGCATCTCGTCGCCGTGTGCGAGCTTGCGCCGCAGCGCGTCGGGTGGCCCGCCACGCAATACGCTGCCGCCTCACTTGATGCTGCGCGCCAATCAGCCACGACATTTGTCACCGACGATGCGCTCGCGGTGATCGCATCCGACGCGATCGAGATCGCGATCGACGCGACCGGCAGCCCCGCTGCCGGCATCCGCCATGCGCTCGCGTGCTGCGAGCACGGCAAGCACATCGTGATGGTCAATGTCGAGGCCGATGCGCTCGCGGGGCCGCTGTTGGCGCGGCGCGCTGCCGATGCCGGAATCGTCTACTCGCTCGCCTACGGCGACCAGCCGGCGCTGATTTGCGAAATGGTGGATTGGGCGCGCGCCGCGGGCTTCGAGGTGACGGCCGCAGGGAAAGGCACCAAATACCTGCCGGCATATCATGAATCCACACCTGATACGGTATGGGGCCACTACGGCTTCACGCCCGGGATGGTCGCCGCGGGGGACTTCAACGCGCAGATGTTCAATTCCTTTCTTGACGGTACCAAATCGGCAATCGAAATGGCGGCGGTGGCGAATGCGACCGGCCTCACGCCAGCGCCCGACGGCCTCGCGTTTCCGCCGTGCGGCGTCGACGATCTGCCGCGCGTGCTGCGGCCACAGGACGTGGGCGGCGAGCTGCATCACGCCGGCCAGGTCGAAGTCGTCTCCAGCCTCGAACGCGATGGCAGTCCGGTGTACCGCGATTTGCGCTGGGGCATCTACGTGACGTTCGCCGCGGACAGCGATTACGTGCGGCGCTGCTTTCATGAATACGGCCTCATCACCGACGCGAGCGGCAACTACTCGGCGATGTACAAACCGTATCACCTGATCGGGCTCGAACTCGGCATCAGCGTTGCCTCGGTTGGACTGCGCCGCGAAGCGACCGGCGCCGCGACCGGCTTTCGCGGCGATGTCGTCGCCACTGCCAAGCGCGATCTCAAAGCCGGCGAAACGCTCGACGGCGAAGGCGGCTACACGGTATATGGGAAACTTATGCCGGCTGCGGATTCACTCGCCTGCGGCGGCTTGCCGCTCGGCCTCGCCCACGCCGCCAAGCTCGTGCGCGCGGTCGCCAGGGGCCACGCGCTGACGTGGCACGATGTCGCTGTTATCGACAGCGACGCCGCGCGGTTGCGCCGAGAAATGGAGGCGATATTTTCGCGCGAATGGGGCATCGGCGGGACCGCCGGCACCGGCACCGCGCGTTGAGCCGCGTCGAATTCACGCCGTAATCCGGGTCGCAGCGTACCGCACCGCCCGCGGCCGGGGTGGAAGGATTGACACACTGGCCGTATGCCCCAAGAATAGGAGTGCCGCATTCCGACGGGGTCGTCATGGAAAGACGCGAATTCATCAAGCTCTGCGCCGCCGCCGGCACGCTCGGCGCCAACCCTGCATGGTCTGCCACCGACCTCAAGCCGCGCCTCTACACGCGCGTGCAACTGGTCGACGAAGCGCGGCAACCGTTGCGCGCGGCAAGCCTCGCCGGCGGCCGCAATTATATTTTTCACTATCCGTATGCAGCCACCCCGTGTTTTTTGCTCAACCTCGGCAAGCCGGCACAGCAGCCGGTAACCCTGAAAACGGAAAAGGGCGCGAGCTACGATTGGCCCGGCGGCGTCGGACCCGGCAACGCCATCGTCGGCTACTCGGCGATCTGCGCGCACCGGCTGTCGTATCCGACGCGCCAGATCAGCTTCATCAGCTACCGCGACAAAACGGGACCCACGAAACTTACGCGCGGCAACGTCATCCACTGTTGCTCCGAGCACAGCGAATTCGACCCGGCGAGCGGCGGGCGCGTGGTCGGCGGCCCGGCACCGCAACCACTGGCGGTCATCCTGCTCGAACACGACGCGAAAACCGACGGACTGCATGCGGTCGGCACGCTCGGCGGCGAGGTCTACGACGCGTTCTTCGCCAAGTTCGAGTTCAAGCTGGCGCTGGAGTACGGCGCCAACCGCGCGCGGCAGGCGGTCAATGGCAATACGGTGGTGAGCGAACTGAGTAATTACTGCAAGCAGCAGGTGCAATGTTGACATGCCGGCGGCAAACGGAGACGATAACCCGGTGGCATTTACCCGCTTCCATCCACAACCTGCAAGGAGTGATTTCGATATGAAACATGCGCTCAGCTTTGCCTCGTGCGCGCTGCTGCTGTCTGCATGCACGGCCATGGAACCAGGCGAGCGCACGACGACGGAGCCGGGCGAACCGGCAGTCACCGCGAGCGTCCGCCCCGCGAGCGGCTCGCGGACGAGCGGCACCGTCAAATTCACGCAAGCCGCGAGCCGCGTCCGCGTCGATGCGCAATTCAGTTCGCTGACGCCCGGCTTGCACGGTTTTCACATTCATGAAAAAGGCGACTGCAGTGCGCCTGATGCCATGAGCGCCGGCGGCCATTTCAATCCCTATGGCAAGAAGCATGGCGCACCGGATGCGCCCGACAGCCACTCGGGGGACCTGGGCAACCTCACGGCGGATGCGTCCGGCAAAGCGACGCTCACGCTCTGGCTCGACGGAATTTCGGTAAGCACCGGCAAGGACGGCGTCATCGGCCGGGCGGTCATCGTGCACGCCGGTCCCGACGATCTCAAGACCGATCCCACCGGCAACTCCGGCGGCCGAGTGGCGTGCGGGGTGATTAAACTTTAATCCGGCTTACGGCAGCAGGCTGCCGAGGCCGGGAACGACATGACACAGCAGCCCGTCGCCGGCGATGGCCGCGGGCTGCAACACTTTGATCAGCCCGTAAACTCCGAATGCGGCAACCACGCCGCCTGCGAGCATGCGCGGCATGCCCGCGCGGCGCAATTGTGTGAACTGCCGCCACAGCAACCCGATGCCGAGCAGGTTCGGCAGCGTGCCCAATCCGAACGCGAACAATACCGCAGCACCCTGCCACCAGTTGCCGAGCGCGAGCGCGGTGAGCAACACCGCGTACACCATGCCACACGGCAGCCAGCCCCACAGGGCGCCAAGGCCCAGCGCGCGAGGCAGCGAGGTCACCGGCAGCAAGTGGCGAGACCATGGCGCGATGCCGCGCCACAACCAGGCGCCGGCTGCTTCAAGCCTGCCCATGACCGGCGCCGCACCGGCAAGGCACATGCCCAGCACGACCAGCATCAGGCTCGCCAGCGCGAACATCAGTGGCTGCAGCAGGGGGGCTGCGCGTGTCAGCAGACCCGCCTGGCCCAACGCGCCGGCGAGCGCACCCGCGCAGGCATAGCTCGTGATGCGGCCGGCATTGTAAGCGACGAGATAACGCGCCGGCGGCGCAACGTCCCGCCGGCCGGAGGAATTGCACAGCGCGCCGACGATGCCGCCACACATGCCCGCGCAGTGCACACCGCCGGCAAGCCCGGCGACGAATGCAGCCGCGAGCGCAAGCTCGAACACGGCAGCCCCTAGATCACTTTCGAATAGCGGCGGCGCTCGCGGTCCTGGCGCAGGTAACGGTCGAACACCATGCAGAGATTGCGCACCAGCAACCGCCCTTTCGGCGTGACCGTGATCCACTCTTCGTCAAGATTGACCAACCCAAGCTGCTCGAATTCACGCAGCTCGTTGAGTTCGGTCGCGAAATAACTGTTGAAGTCGATCAGGTACGAGATCGCGAGCGACTGCTTCGACAGCGCGAACTGGCACATCAGCGTGTGGATCACCGCGCGCCGCAGCAGGTCGTCCGCCGTCAATTCGATGCCACGCATGACCGGCAGGATGTTGCGGTCGAGGCACTCGTAATATTGATCGAGATTGCGGAAATTCTGACTGTAGGTCGGGCCGATGCTGCCGATCGCACTCACCCCGAGCGCGAGCAGATCGCAATCGGCGTGGGTCGAATAGCCCTGGAAATTGCGGTGCAGCCGCCCCTGCCGCTGCGCCACCGCGAGCGTATCGTCGGCCTTCGCAAAATGGTCCATGCCGATATAAACGTAGCCGGCATCGGTGAGGCGCTTGATCGCGAGCCCGAGCAGCTTGAGCCGGGTGTCCGGCGCCGGCAGATCGGCCTCGTGGATGCTCCGCTGGGGCTTGAACAGGTGCGGCAGATGCGCGTAATTGTAAAGCGCGACCCGGTCCGGGCTGGCCTCGATTACGCGTGCCAGGGTGCGATCGAAGCTGATCAGCGTCTGCTTCGGCAAGCCGTAGATCAGGTCGATATTGACCGACTGGAAGCCGCAGCGGCGCGCGGCGGCGATCAACTCCAACGTCAGCGCTTCGTCTTGGATGCGGTGCACCGCGCGCTGCACGTCGGGATCGAAATCCTGCACGCCCATGCTGATGCGGTTGAAGCCGAGATCGTGCAGCCCGCTGATGTACGCGGGGTCGGCGTAACGCGGGTCGATCTCGATCGAATACTCGCCCTGCGGGTCCATGTCGAAATTGCCGCGCAGATCGTTAAACAGGCCCGCGAGCTGCTCGATGCGGAAAAAATTGGGCGTGCCCCCGCCCCAGTGCATCTGCTCGACGCGCGAGTCGCCGTTACCGAGCGCGCTCGACTGCAGCGCGATCTCCGCCGCGACATACTTGAGGTACGCGTCGCCTTTCGATTTGTCGCGCGTGACGACCTTGTTGCAACCGCAGTAATAGCAGATCGTATTGCAGAACGGCAGGTGCACGTACAGTGAGAGCGGGCGCTGCACGCCGCCGACGTTGCGCCGCGCGAGCCACGATTCATAGGCTTCCGCGCCGAACGCTTCGACCATGCGGTCCGCGGTCGGGTAGGACGTGTAGCGCGGGCCGGACTGATCGAGGCGGCGGATCAGGTCGAGATCCACCTCCAGCGTTGAAGCGACCGGGGACATCGATGCCCGCCTTGCCAGAAGCGCGTGTGAAAACATGCTCAATTATGGAATGCCCCCACTCCGGTATATTGATCTACATCAACAACACGGTGCGTGACAATCCGGCCGCGGAGCGACCTCAGCGCCGTCGCGAAGCCGTGGGTTTCCCGGTCGGCGTGCGACGCTCCGCGCCGCTTTCTGCGATTTGATCAGACGCAGTTTTTCAGTCATAACCCTATTTGCATCAGGCAGATTATTCTCATTTAGAAACAACGGGATTAAAAAATTATCCGCAATGACCGGACGGTGTCCCGCGCGGCGCAATTACTTAAACAGGCACTCGCACCGCGTGTTAGAATTAATCCAGTTTAAGCAAAACCCCCGCTCCGTGCCGACCTACACCCTCCACCAAGTCAACGTCGTGCAGCTACGCACCGCCTGCTCAAGCTGCAGCGTGCATGAGTTGTGCCTGCCGGCGGGGCTCGATCAAAGCGGGTTGGAGCAGCTGGACCGGATCGTCAACCGCAGGCGGCCATTGAAGCGCGGCGACTACCTGTATCGCGCGGGCAGTTCACTGCAATCGCTCTATGCCGTGCGCACCGGCTTCCTGAAGAGTTGCGTGTTGCACGACGACGGGCGCGAACAGGTCGCGGGCTTTCACATGACGGGCGAAATGCTCGGCATGGACGCGATCGGCTCCGGCAAGCACATCTGTGACGCGATCGCGCTCGAAGACAGCGATGTGTGCGAGATCCCGTACAACGATCTCGAGCACCTGAGCCGCAATATCCCGGCCCTGCAGCACCACTTTCACCGCATCATGAGCCGCGAAATCACCCGCGATTATGGCGTGATGCTGCTGCTTGGCAGCATGCGCGCCGAGGAGCGCCTGGCCGCGTTTCTGCTGAACCTGTCGCAGCGCTTCGCTTCGCGCGGTTATTCGCCGTCGCGCTTCCACCTGCGCATGACCCGCGAAGAAATCGGCAGCTACCTCGGCCTCAAGCTCGAAACCATCAGCCGTGCGTTTTCCCAATTCCAAAGCGAAGGCCTGGTCACGGTGCGCAACAAGAGCATCGAGATCAACGACCTCGAACGCCTGCGCGTGCTGATCGGTCACTGCAAGTAAGTATTGACCGCCTGCGTCAATAGCAGGGCCGCATCACCTGCAACTGGTATTCCCGTAATACGCACGCCTCCGCGCCGTCGGCGACGATCATCCAGCCCTCAGGCATTGACTGGTTCCGGCTGTGCGGCAAACCCCCGGCAGACACAGGGCTCGGTTTGCCCGTTCGTGGCGCCGGCGCGCCATGCACATCGGTCCAGCTCGCGCCGCACCGCGACAAACGCATCGCGCAACAAGACGCCTACGTCTTCATGATTGTCGCGCGTGACCACGACCTCGCCGCGCGGAAACGTGATATTGAGCCGCACCGTGAACATCCTGCGCTGCTGCGGGTGCCGCTGCGGCGCAGTCAGGACGACACGGCACGCCGACAATCGCGGGCAGACCTGCTCGAGCTTGACGACTTTTTGCCGGATCCGCGCGTCAAACGCCGCCGAATGCAGCCCGTCGTCACGGGTGATTTGCAATGCGCTTTGCATATTGTTTTTCCCTTGGTTGCAAGCCGTAGTGTTACCTGCGGTTCCGAACCTCATGTTCACGCTCGCGGCCGAGGACCCGTCCCATTTCGGCCATCTGTTCGGTCAGCGCTTCAAACAAGTCGTCGATCGACACGATGCCGACGAGATTGCCGTTCTTGTCGACTACCGGCAGACGCCGCACGCCTTTGTAGCGCATGATCTCCACCGTCTGCAGCAGGCCTTCGTCTTCACGCACCGTGACCAGTTCCGGCGCCATGATGTCGCCGACCGTGATCACATTCTGATTGAGATCAACCGCACAGACTTCGATCACGATATCGCGGTCGGTCACGATTCCCACCGGCACGCGACCGTCATTCGCCGCATCGACCACCACCACCGTTCCGACGTGAAAATGGCGCATCAACTTGGCTGCAGCCTGCACCGTGGTATCGCGCGCCACGGATACCACCTCGCGATTGCAGATTTGTCCGATGGACATGGCCGTGTCCTTCGCGTCGTTGCCACCGGCCGACCGTGCGCCGGCTCACGGATTAATCTTAGGCGTCTGCGGCGCGGCTTTCTTGATCTTTGTCAATGCTTGGCTCCAAATAACGATTACCGCAGCTCAGCGCGCGCAGTGCAGGAAAGCCGTGATGTCCGCGAGGCGCCGGCATGTATTTGTTGATTCACATCAACTTGGCAGGATATGGTTTGCGTTCTACTGGACCCAAATTGACGACATGTCGCACCAAGAAACACCGACGGACACGGCCACGCAACAGCTGGTCGACGCACTGCGCAATCCCGCGTGTTACCCGCATGCGGTAGCGAGCGTGCGGGTGATCGAAACCCACATCTCGTGGGTGTTATTGACCGGACTGTATGCTTACAAGATCAAGAAGCCGGTCAACCTCGGGTTTCTCGATTTCAGCACGCTCAAGGCGCGACGGGCGTTTTGCGAGGAAGAAGTGCGCCTCAACCGCCGTCTTGCGCCCTCGATTTACCTCGAGGTGGCCCCCCTCTCGGGGACACCCCGCGCGCCGCGCGTGGGCGATGCGGGCGCACCGTTCGAGTACGCGGTAAAGATGCGCGAATTCGCGCAGGAGTCCCTGCTCGACCAGATGCTCGCTCGCGGCACGTTAACACCGGCGCTGATCGACGCGCTGGCGGCGCGCGTTGCTTCATTCCACCAGTCGCTGACGCCCGCTGCGCCAATCAGCGCGCACGGCACGCCGGAGGCCATCGCGGCGCCCGCGCGGCAGAACCTCCGCCAAATAGAACCGTTAGTCGCTGACGCGGACGAGCGCGAACTGCTCGTCTTCCTCAGGCGTTGGACGGAAGCTGAATTCGCGGCGCGGACGGCGAGCTTCGCCCGCCGCCGTGCCGAAGGCCGCGTGCGCGAGTGCCATGGCGATCTTCATCTCGGCAACATTGCATGGGTCGACGGGGAAATCACCGCGTTCGACTGCATCGAGTTCGATCCCGAGCTGCGCTGGATCGACGTGATGAGCGAGATCGCGTTCCTGGTGATGGACCTCGCCGACCGGCGCCATCCCGGGCTCGCATGGCGCTGCCTCAACGCCTACCTCGAAATCACCGGCGATTATGACGGACTGGCCGTGCTGCGGTTTTATCTGGTCTATCGCGCGCTGGTCCGGGCCAAGGTCATCGCGATCCGCATGCGCCAGCACGGCGCGGAACCGTCGCAACAGCCGCAATTGGGCGCGCAGTTGCGTGAGTACCTCGAACTCGCGCACGGATTTGCCGCGGCCCGCCGGCCGGCGCTCATCATCACCCACGGCGTGACCGGCAGCGGCAAGACCAGCCTCACGCAATCGTTGCTCGAACAGGCGGGAATGATACGCGTGCGTTCAGACGTCGAACGCAAGCGCCTGCACGGAATGGATGCGCACGCGCGCAACGCATCGGGAATCGGCATGGGCATCTACGGCAGGGACACGACCGCACGGACCTACGAGCGTTTGGCGGCGATAGCCGCCGACACAGTGCAAGCAGGGTATCCGTTAATCGTTGACGCGACGTTCCTTGCGCGCGCGCAGCGGGACCGCTTCCGGGCGCTCGCCGAGGTATTGCGAGTGCCGTTCGTGATCGCCGACGTGTACGCGCCGGAACCGCTGCTGCGGGAGCGGATCGCGCGCCGTGCACTCATTGCGCGAGACGCCTCCGATGCCGATGCCGCGGTGCTTGCGCAGCAGATCGCGCAGCGCGAGCCGCTCACCGCCGAGGAACGCGCCAGCACTGTCACCCTCGATTCGGAACAGTGTGCCGATCCCGCAGCATTGCGCCCGCTGCTCGATCGGCTACGCGGCTGAAACGCGCGCGCATCCCTTGACCTGGATCAACACGGTTGGCAGGCAGGACGTTAAGAATATCAATACCCGCTCGCCTAAATCCGAGCGCATGCACGGCCTGACATGCCAAACCTTGAAAGGGAGCAGTCATGTATCAACGCATCCTGGTTCCGGTCGACGGCAGCCACACCTCCACGTTGGGGCTGCAGGAGGCGATCCGCATTGCCATCGACCAGCGCGCGAAGCTGCGGATCATCCACGTCGTCGATGAACTCGTGGTGGCGCAGAATTTCGATGGCTACTTGAATACGGGCGATCTGCTCGACACGCTGCGAGAGACCGGCAAGAAAGCGCTGCAGAAAGCGCTGGCATTGGCCCGCAAGCGTGACCTCAAGGCGGAGTCCGCGATGTTCGAGAGCCCCGGCGGCCGTATTTCCGAGGTCATCGTCAAGGAAGCCAAAAAGTGGCGCGCCGATCTCATCGTGATGGGCACACACGGCCGGCGCGGCGTCACCCGCATGGTGCTGGGCAGTGACGCCGAGGCGATACTGCGAACCACCCCGGTGCCGGTCCTGCTGGTACGGTCTCCTGATCGCAAGTAGCGTAGCGGCGCCCGCAAATGAGTTAACCAGTCCAGGGCTTCGGCATAGTCTGCAGTCTATCTGCCGCGGGAAATATATTTATAGACTTCGAACCAGAGTACCCCGGTCAAGGCGGCTGCAACGCATGACAGCAAAGCGCCGGGACTCAATGCGGCAACCTGGAACAGTTGGCGCAAATAAGGCACATACAATACCAGCATCAAGGCTCCGAGCGTTCCACCAATTACCGCCCATAGCGCCGGGTTAGCATAGGAAAACGTTTTCAGGATAGAGCGTGTTCGCGAGCGGCTGGCGAGAATCAGACCCAGGTTTCCAAACAGGATGGTAGCGAACGCCATCGCCCGTGCTTCCGGCGCACCTCCGTGCAACAGCGCATAGCCGTACACTGCGGCGACCGCCAGCAACACACCTGCGCCCTGAAGCGCGCTCAATAATACCGTGGGAAAGTCAAACAGGGGTTTGCTGGGCGGACGGGGGGGCTGGCGCATCATCGCATCGTCGATCGGTTCCGCCTCAAACACGATCGAGCACGCCGGATCGATGACGAATTCAAAGAACACTATGTGTACCGGAAAAAATGCCATCGGCCAGCCAAACAGCAAGGGCACAAAGGCCATGCCTGCGATCGGAATATGTACCGCAATGAGATAGGACATCGCGTGAAGAATATTGCGATATATCCGGCGGCCGAACCGCACCGCTTGCACGATTGAATCGAAGTCATCATTGAGCAGCACCAGGGCGGACGCCTCCCGCGCCACATCAGTTCCCCGCGCGCCCATCGCGATGCCTATATCCGCCGCCTTGAGCGCCGGTGCATCGTTGACGCCATCGCCGGTCATTGCGACGACCTCGCCGTTCGCCTTGAACGCTTCGATCAGGCGCAGCTTTTGCTCGGGAACAACCCTGGCGAAAATGCTGGTCACCCTGAGGCGCTCTCGAAGCTCTGCGTCATCCATCTTCTGCAGTTCCGGACCGGTAATTACTGCTGCGACGGGCTTGAGCCCGATCTGACGGGCAATGGCCTGCGCGGTTGCCGGGTAGTCTCCGGTAATCATCACCACCCGGATACCGGCGCCATGACATTCCCGCACGGCGGCGGCAACCGTGGGACGCACGGGATCGGCAAGCCCGATCAGGCCCAGCCATTCGAACTCGAACGCGTCCGGCGATGCGGGCCACGTATCTCCGCTGAACCTGGCCTTGGCGACTCCGAGCATGCGCAGCCCGCCACTCGCCATGCGCGTTACCTGCGCATTCACCGCCCGCCAGTCATCGGTCGCAAGCCTGCAGAGCTTCGCAACGGTCTCCGGCGCGCCCTTCGTCGCCACGAGAAAACCGCCGTCACATTCAGCGCGGCTCCAACCGTGCGTGTGGGCAAGCAACTGGGGTGTCAGCGAGTATTCTTTGACGAGCGTCCACGTCGCATGGCGGTTTAGCCACTCGTCGGGCTGACGGCCGCCAACCTCGACTATCGCCTTCTCCATGGGATCGAAGGGATTGATTTCGCACGCGAGAACGCCAGTTTCCACCAGTTCGCGGAACTCGCCGGGCAGCGGGCTTTGGTCCGCGCGGTCAACCTCGTGCAGCCGCCCGCAGGCGAAAAGCTGCTTCACTTCCATGCGGTTGAGCGTCAGCGTGCCGGTCTTGTCGACGCACAAAACAGTGGCCGATCCCAGCGTCTCGATCGCGGGCATGTGGCGCGTCAGGACGCCCTGGCGGGATATGCGCCACGCGCCGAGCGCAAGGAATACCGTGAGCACAACCGGAAATTCCTCCGGCAGGATCGCCATCGCGAGCGTCACCCCGGCGAGGAATCCCTCCAGCCAGGTGCCACGAGTCAGGCCGTATATCAACACCACCAGCGCGCACAGGATCAGCCCGCCGGCCGCAAGCCGGCGCACCACTATGCCGGTTTCCCGTTGCAGCCGTGTGGGCCTGGCATCGATCGACTGCAACGCCTTGCCGATCCTGCCGAACTCCGTGTTTGCCCCGGTGCCCACGACCCGCGCGACGCCCTGCCCCTGCACCAGCATCGTTCCGGAATAGACGAACGGCAGCCCATCACCGCCTGGACGGCGGATGCGGAAAGATTCGTCCCCGACCGATTTACCTACCGGCACCGATTCGCCCGTCAATAGCGACTCATCGGCCCGCAGATCGTGCGCCGCCACCAGGACCGCATCGGCCGGAACCCGATCGCCTTCCTTGAGCATGAGAATATCACCGCGCACCACCTCGCGGCCTGCGATCCGCTTCTGAACGCCGTCACGCACCACCAGGGCGCGCGGGCTTGCGAGATCGCGCAAGGCTTCGAGCGCGCGTTCGGTCTTGCGGGCCTGATAGACGGTGATGCCCATCACCACCAGGATGGAGGCGGCCAGAACCAGAGCCTCGCCAAGGTCACCGAGTACCAGATAGATGGTGCTCGCCGCGACCAGCAGCAGGAACATCGGTTCCCGCGCAACCTCAAGCACGATAGCCAGTATTCCACGCTGTCTCGCTGCCGGCAGTTCATTATGTCCCTCGGCGGCAAGCCGCACTTCCGCCTCGACCTGCGTGAGGCCGGTGAACCCGTTCAATTCATATCCTTTGACAATATGGTCATGGGCTTGACAAGGAAATCACAACCCGCAACACTAGTCTTGATCCAGATCAACGCCGCTGGAAGGAAGTCATCGTAACGTCATCCGGTTAATCCGAAAGACACTCGAGGACCCGCCCGTTATGGAAAACATCACCGAACGCATCGATAACGTCACCAAGATTCCGCCCAAGTACCTGCATGCGGCGCCGCCGGCGCCGAAGAGCGTGAAAATCGAGATTTCGCCGCGCTGCAATTACCGCTGCGGCTTCTGCGCGCTGCGCACGCGCGAGGTGCAGCCGAAGTGGGACATGGACTTTGGCCTCTTCAAGCGCGTCACGCGCGAAATGCGCGAAGCGGGCGTCGAGGAGATCGGCGTGTTCTACCTCGGCGAGTCGTTCATGAACCCGCGGTTGCTGGTGGACTGCATCGCCTATCTGAAGGGCGACCTCGGCATGCCTTATGTTTTTCTGACCTCGAATGCCTCAATGGCGTTTCCCGAGGCGGTCGAAGAGTGCATGAAGGCCGGCCTCGATTCGCTGAAATGGTCGATGAACGCGGCCGACGAACAGCAGTTTGAGAAGATCATGGGCGTGGCCAGCAAACTCTTCCACACCGCGCTTGATAACGTGAAATCGGCCTGGGAGGTTCGCAAGCGCGGCGGCTACAAGACCGGCCTTTACGCCTCTTCGATCAAGTACGACGGCGAGCAGCAGGTGAAGATGGAGCAGCTCCTCACCGGGCGCGTGCGGCCCTATGTGGACACGCACTACTGGCTGCCGCTTTATTCGATGGGCGCGTTCGCGACACAACGCGAAAGCGAGCTCGGCTACCGGCCCACCGCCGGCAACCAGGGGCGCATCGGCGCGCTGCGCGAGCCGCTGCCGTGCTGGTCGGCGTTCACCGAGGGCCACGTCACCGCCGAAGGCAAGCTCTCCGCCTGCTGCTTCGACGCGACTGCCAACTGGACGATGGGAGACCTCACCAAGCTGTCGTTCATGGAGGCGTGGAATTCGCAGCCGTTCGTCACGCTGCGCGCGGCGCATCTCAAGAAGGACGTGCGCGGCACGGTGTGCGAGAACTGCGTCGCCTACGGCTGATCACCCTTATTGACCGATCGGGATCAAGAGCCGCGCGCGCCATCGCGAGCGCCTACCCGCAGCGCCCGTCCAGGTCGTTTGCGCCGCTCAATTCAGTCGACGTGGTCCCACCGGAAAATCAGTTCGCGCTGGCCGGCGTCAGGGATCGTCGTCGCGCGCGTAACTGACACTCCCTCGTAGATGGCAGTAACCTGATACTTGCCGGGCGCCAGCTTGCCGAGAAACCACGGACCGTCGGACACGATTTCGAGCACTTTGGCGCCGCGTGCATCGCCGACCGTCACGGCGACGTCGGCGAGATAGTGACCATCCTTGTGCGCAAAAATCAATTTCAGATTGAAATCCTTGCTCAACGCCCGCATGTGCTCGACCTCATCCTCACCTACTCCGCCGTAGACGAACTTGATCCGCCCGCTCGATACGATCTGTTCCTGGGCGGGCCATGCCGGCGGCGCCATCACCGTGGCAGCGAATGCAATTAACGTGACCAGAAGAAATCGAAGCCGCATCGTGACCTCCTTGTAAACTCCTGTTACAACTCCGTCCCGGGCGCCGCAAGGAGCAGATCCCCTGGCAGCTGGGCAATCATGCAATCCGTCGTCAGGATCAGCGGCGATGGACGCTGCGTTCTGCAACGCAGTACGCGTGACTTTGCAGGGGTCGAGTTGCACTTTGAAATTGAACTCGCGCGGTCATTGCAGGAAACTGGGGCATTCCCGTGGATCGGCCATTCGGCATTCGCGAGACTGAAGCGCGGCAGCGGACCCAGGACGTCGCGTTGCGCGGCTTCGTAGGCGTCGACCGTGCCGATGTCGCGCCAGTAGCCACGCTCTTCGTACGGCTTGACCCCGGGGACCGTGTTGCTCGCGAAATCGTAAGCCCATGCACGGCGGCGACGCGGCAGGAGCGGCATGATGTCACGTCCGAAATCCGTATCGCCATGCCGGTTGGCCTGCTCGAGCAACTCCACCAGAACCCGCGGGTTGAAAAGGTAGTTGCCCATCGAAGCATAGGCGCGAAGCGGATCGGCCGGTAGCGGCGCCGGCCGCTCGGGCTTTTCCAGAAACGCGTGCAGCTCCCCAGCGGAACCCACTGCCATGATCCCGAAGGCGGATGCTTGTGCGATCGGGACCTGCACCGCCGCTATGCTCACCTCGGCGTCGCGTTCCTGATGAAAGCGGGCCATTTGCCGGACATCCATGCGATAGACATGATCGGCGGCAAACACCGCTACCAGATCAGGCTTATGCCGTTCGATCAGGTGCAGATTTTGATAGACGGCGTCGGCCGTGCCCCTGAAGCCGGCCGATACGCCATTGGTTTTCCTGAGCACCACGGCTATCGCCGGCTCGTCACCCCTCGACCAAGGTGTCCAGGCGGTGCGGATATGCTCGATGAGCGATTGTGGCTTGTATTGCAGCAGCACGTAGACCGGCGAGATCCCGGAATTCACGAAATTGCTCAGCACGAAATCGACGATCCGGTAACCGGCCGCGAGGGGCAATGCGGGTTTGGCGTGCTCAGCGGTCAACGGATAAAGCCGGGTTCCGTTGCCGCCTGCCAGGACCATCGCGAGAATCTTCATGGGGTGAACCCTTTGCGGGAAGGATCTGACTCGAACTGCGAAGTCTTCTTGCTACGCCTTACATTGAACCCCGAATTACGATTAGGCGCATTGCAAACTCGATTGAACGGGCGCTGCTGCGACTACGCGTAATGCCTGGCGCGAGGCGCGTTGGGGCGTGTCACGATGAGTGCTGATCATTCCGTTCAAGCGGTCGAGATCCTTGATTTCGATGTCTTTGCGCTGCACTGCAATGAGATGATCTTCCTGAAAGCGCGAAAGCACCCGGCTCACGGTCTCGAGTTTCAGACCAAGGTAGCTGCCGATTTCGTCCCGCGTCAGGCGCAGATTGATGCAGGTCGGCGAATAACCCCGCGCCGCATATCGCTTTGAGAGGCTGACAAGGAACACCGCGATGCGCTCCTCGGCGCGCATGCAGCCGAGCAGCAGCATTTCCCCGTAGTCCTGGGCGATTGCGCGGCCCATCGTGCGGTGCAAGTACCGCTGCAGGGCCGGAATGTCGCGGGTCAGACGCTCGAGCTCCCCGAAGGGAATCGCACAGACGCTGGTGTCGTCCAGCGCAACCGCATCGCACATGTATTGGCCGGAATTGATTGCATCCATCCCGATCAGCTCACCGGACATGTGAAGGCCGGTGACCCGCTCCCGGCCATCGTCCTGCGTGATGGTGCTTTTCACGAACCCGCTGCAAATCGCATACAGGGAGTGAAACGCAGCACCGGCGCGATAAACGGATCCGCCGCGCGCGATAAGACGGATTTGAACGCTGAGATGATCGAGCAGCTTCGTTTCCTTTGCGTCGAGTCCGGCAGGCAGACACCAGTCCTGCGAGGCGCAATCAGCACATGCACGACGAAGCGGGCAACCGGGGCTTTCCCGTACGAGATGAACGGCGTTCATTGAATTGAACCTCCTTGGGAATTTCGATTCAACCTTGAGGCCCAATTTAGGCGTCTCCGGGCGAAAAACAAATCCCGGCTACCCGGTAATTTCCGATACCGGGATACAGGTAGTCGAATTTCGCAGAATGCGGCCGCCCGTTGGATGGCCGGGAAGCGGCGGGCGCGGTGACGCCGCGCTCAGGGCGAGGTGAGACCCTCGCGGATCGCGTATTTGGTCAGCTCGGCGACGCTGTGCAGATCAAGCTTGCGCATGATGTTGCGCCGATGAACGTCGACGGTGCTCGTCGCAATGTGCATCCGTGCCGCGATTTCGGATGAACTCTTGCCATCGGCCAGCAGCGCCAGCACTTCGCGCTCGCGCCGCCCCAGATTCGCGCCAACGCTGCCTGCCGGCGATGTTTTGCCCCGCACCGCCTCGACGATCGCGCCTGCGACTTCCGGACACAGGTAGGTTTGGCCTTGCGCAATTGCGCGGATCGCACGCGGCAACTCGTCCCCCGCGGAGGCCTTGATCAGATAGCCCTTGGCGCCGGCGTTCAGCATTTCCAGCACGAAGCGCTTATCGGAATAAGCCGACAGCGCGATCACTTGCAAGTGAGGCCGTCCGGCGAGCAGGCGCCGCGTCGCTTCGACGCCGTTCATGCCAGGCATGGCGATGTCGACCACCGCGACGTCGGGCTGCGTCCGCATGACGACTTCGAGCAGTGCCGCACCGCCGCCCGCTTCGCCGACCACGGCGATATCGATCTCCTTCTCGAGCATCGAGCGCAGTGCCGTCAGGATCATCTGGTGGTCGTCCGCGAGCACGACCCGAATACTCATTTGGCGTATTCTGCCATATTGCGCGGCAACACGCTGCGCGCGAAAAAGCCCGCCGCGCCCAGGTCAGGGGATAACGATCTCGATCGAAGTGCCCACGCCGGGCTGGCTGTGGATCTTCATCTCCCCGCCCAGCAAGGCGGCGCGCTCGCGCATCCCGATCAGGCCAAAGGACTTACGCATGCTTTGATCGACGTTGGCGAAGCCCTTGCCGTTGTCATTGATGTCCAAAGTGATCTTCCCGGAAGGATCACGATAGAGCGACACGATGACCTCGGTCGCCTGGGCATGGCGCGCAACGTTGGTCAGCGACTCCTGAACCATCCGGTAGAGCGGCGTGGCAAGCCCGCTATCCACGGACAGGTCCGCCGGGTGAACGCTGAACTCGCACTCGATCTTGGTTCGCTCCGAAAAGTCTTCCACGAGGCCGCGCAGCGCGGTTACCAGGCCCAACTGGTCCAATAAAACGGGGCGCAGGTTAGCCGCAATCTGACCGACGGCGTTTATCGTCTCGCTTAACAGCGAGTTCATGTCTTGTATCTGCTGGGTCAGGCCAGTTCCCTTGGCGGAAACCATCGACATAATCGATGCAAGCTGCAACTTGAGCACGGTAAGCTTCTGCGCCAACTCATCGTGCAGCTCCCGGGCAATGCGCTTGCGCTCTTCCTCCTGGAACGATTCCTGCACGGCGATCAATGCCCGCAACTCCTGGCGTGACCTCTCGAGTTCGGCGGTGCGCGACTGAACGCGCTCTTCCAATTCGGTGTTGGCCTGCAGCAATTTTTCTCCGCTTTCCCGCCGCGCGCGCAGCCACGCGATGGTCGTCAGGGCGGCGGCGAGGATGACAATTGCTGTAATTAAAGCCGTTATGCCCGCGAGCTTTTGGATCGGCGCGTAAATTTCCGCATGATCGACTTTCGCTACCATGAGCCATGGAGAATCCGGAATCGGTCGCAAGAACGCCAGCACCTTCACCCCACGGTAATCGACCCCGGTCACCACCCCCTGTCGTCCTCTAAGGCCCAATGCCTCGATGAGATCGGGCTGGTCAAGCGGCAGATGCAGGTTGAATTGCGCGTCCTTCCGGTATCGCAGATCAGTCAGATACCTCACACGGTTCTCGTCCCGCTCAACCAGCAGCGTCTCCGCGCTGGGGCTGGGCAAGGGCCATGATTCAATCAGCGCATGCAGGGATATTTCCGGATCGATATCAAAAACGAGTACTGCAACAGGGGAAGCGTCGTTTTCGCTGGCATATACCGGTGCGAGAATGTCGATTTCCGGTTCGCTTTTGTCCTTATTAACCGAAAGATGAAAATCTGAAATGATGGTATTGCCGGTACGCATAACCTCGGCGGCGGCCCGGTATTCCGCTGCGTTGATCTCGGGGGGCTCATGGGTGCTCAGCAGTGGGTAACCTTCTGCATCGACAAGGGTTACCGCCCGGTAGCCGTACGATTCTGCAATCAATGCGAATCGGGATCTGATCGCCGCTGCCGTGTCGCCTTTGACCGCCCCGCGTTTCAGCCACTGTGCGATTTCGTTAGCCAGGAAAGAGCCCCGGCCTTGCACCTTGGCGTTCGCCCGCCGCTCGTTCATCCACGACGTAACCTGCTGGGCCCTGAGCTCGGCGATAACGCTCAAGTGCCGCTCTGCGTCACGGCTGATGGATTGCCGCTGGTAGTCGAAGACCAGATAGCCCACGCCGGCAATTGCTGCTGCCAGAACCGCAAAGACGACTGCTATAAATGACTTGGCGCTGAGTCTGGGAAACAGCATCTGCATCACGGCATCTTGGGCCGAAACGAGCGCGCAGGCTATACCGCGCCCCCCATATTTTGGGCTACCGGGATTGGGGTAATTGCACGGCCGCAGTGCCCCCTCGCGTCTCGCCTTAGGTCGACGCGGCGAAAGCGCATTTTATTGATGTAAATCACAAGAACCGCAAAAACCCGCTTTACCCCTTGAATTCCGCTATATGTTGTCTTAGCCTGTTCATCGACTACTAGATATAGTGTTTTGACGGGGGGAGGGGGTCGTGCTTCACAACACCGGGAAACCCGTTGCGGCGGTTCCGCATCTACCGACCGAAGTCATCAGGCGCGACGGCAGCCGCAAGCGTTTCGACGCGGCCAAGATCGAATCCGCGCTCGCGCGCGCGGGTGCCGCGACCGGCGAGTTCGGCGCGGACGCTGCCGCACAGGTGACCGCGCAAGTCATCAAGGTCATCGCCCACCGCTACCCTGGACGCGCGCCGGCGATCGAAGACATCCAGGATATCGTCGAGCAGGCGCTGATCGCGGCGGACTTCATGGCGACCGCGCGCGCCTATATCGTCTACCGCGAACAGCACAAGCGACTGCGCGCCGACCGCAGAACGCTGATGGACGTGGCCGCTTCGGTCAACGAGTACCTCGAACAGCAGGACTGGCGCGTTAACGCCAACGCCAACCAGGGCTATTCGCTCGGCGGCCTGATCCTCAATACTTCCGGTAAGGTCATTGCCAACTACTGGTTGTCGCACGTGTATCCGCCCGAAGTGGGCGCCGCGCACCGCGACGGCAGCATCCACATCCACGATCTCGACATGCTCGCCGGCTATTGCGCCGGCTGGTCGCTGCGCATGTTTTTGCATGAAGGCTTGAACGGCGTGCCGGGCAAGGTCGAAGCGAAGCCGCCCAAACACCTGTCGAGCGCGGTCGGCCAGATCGTCAACTTCCTCGGCACGCTGCAGAACGAGTGGGCGGGCGCTCAGGCGTTCTCGTCGTTCGACACCTACATGGCGCCGTTCATCCGCAAGGATAACCTCGACTACGCGACGGTCAAGCAGTGCATCCAGGAGCTGATCTACAACCTCAACGTGCCGTCGCGGTGGGGGACCCAGACTCCATTTACTAATCTGACTTTCGACTGGGTGTGCCCGGAAGACCTGCGCGAGCAAGTCCCGGTGGTGGGCGGAGAGGAAATGCCGTTCACCTACGGCGAACTCGCCCCCGAGATGGAGATGATCAACCGCGCCTACATCGAGGTGATGATGACGGGCGACGCGAAGGGACGCGTCTTCACGTTTCCGATCCCGACTTACAACATGACGCCGGATTTCAAGTGGGACACCCCGATGGCCGAACTGCTGTTCGAGATGACGGCGAAGTACGGGCTGCCCTACTTCCAGAACTTCATCAACTCGGAACTGAAGCCCAGCATGATCCGCTCGATGTGCTGTCGGCTGCAGCTCGACCTGCGCGAACTGCTGAAGCGCGGCAACGGGCTGTTCGGCTCGGCGGAACAGACCGGCTCGCTGGGCGTCGTCACGCTCAACTGCGCGCGGCTGGGCTACCTCTACCGCGGCGATGAAAAGGCGCTGCTCGCGCGCATCGACGAATTGCTGGAGATCGCGAAGACGAGCCTCGAAATCAAGCGCAAGGTGATCCAGCGCCACATGGACAACGGGCTTTTCCCCTACACCAAGCGCTACCTCGGCACGCTGCGCAACCATTTTTCGACAGTCGGCGTCAACGGCATCAACGAGACGATCCGCAACTTCACGCGCGACGAGCACGACATCACGAGCACTTGGGGCCATGCCTTCGCGTGCCGGCTGCTCGATCATGTACGCGAGAAAATCCGCTCGTTTCAGGAAGCGACCGGCCACATGTACAACCTCGAGGCCACGCCCGCTGAAGGCACCACCTACCGCTTCGCCAAGGAAGACCGCAAGCGCTACCCGGACATCCTGCAGGCCGGCAGCGCCGAGATGCCTTACTACACCAATTCCTCGCAGTTGCCGGTCGGCTTCACCGACGATCCGTTCGAGGCGCTCGAACGGCAGGAGCCGCTGCAGAAAAAATACACCGGCGGCACGGTGCTGCATCTTTACATGAGCGAGCGCATCTCATCGATCGCCGCATGCAAGGCGCTGGTCAGGCGCGCGCTCGAGCGCTTCGGCATCCCCTACGTCACGGTCACGCCGACGTTCTCGATCTGCCCGCAACACGGCTATCTCGCCGGCGAGCACCAGTTCTGCCCGCGCTGCGATGAAAACCTGATCGCGAAGAAACGCCGCGAGCTCGAGGCTGCCTGATTCGATTCATCTGAAGCACCAGGAACCACCCAGGAGGATCACCATGAATGACATGACCCAAACCCACTTCGAACCCTGCGAAATCGTGCTTACCGACTCGGAGCGCCAGCGCTGCGAAGTGTGGACGCGAGTGATGGGCTATCACCGGCCGGTCGCCTCGTTCAACATCGGCAAGAAAGGCGAATACTTCGAGCGCCGCTTCTTCGAAGAGCAGCGTGCGGGACTCGGCGGTGGAGAGCGGCCAAGCGCCCAGGCGTCCGATACCATTGCCGCAGCCGCTTGAGAAATCCTGCCGAAGGCCGGGCGCCGGACCCGGCTGCTGAAACCGGTGTTGCGCTGCGCGTCGGCGGCCTCACGCAACTTTCGCTTTCCGACTGGCCGGGCCAGCTCGCGGCAGTGGTGTTCTGCCAGGGCTGCCCTTGGCGTTGCGGCTATTGCCACAATCCGCACCTGGTTCCGCCGCGCGCACCCACGTCGCTTGCGTGGGACGACGTGCTCGCGTTTTTGGAGCGGCGGCGCGGATTGCTCGATGCCGTCGTGTTCAGCGGCGGCGAGCCGACGCTGCAGGCCGGCATCACGCGCGCGCTGCAGCAGGTCAAGGCGCTCGGCTACAAGCTCGGCCTGCACACCGCCGGCGCCTATCCGCGCCGGCTCGCAGAGCTGCTGCCGCTGCTCGACTGGGTGGCGATGGATATCAAGGCGCCGTTCGCGGACTACGCCGCAACCACCGGCGTTGCGGACAGCGGCACGCCGGCGCTGGCAAGCGTGCGCCTGATCCTCGCGAGCGGCGTCGCGTATGAATTCCGCACCACGGTCCATCCCGACCTGCTGCCCGCGGCCGCGCTGCCGGCGCTCGCCGGTTCGCTCGCGCAAATCGGCATCCGCAATTACGCGTTGCAGGAGTTTCGCTCCCAGGGCTGCGCGCGCCACGAATTCCGCGTACCGGTCACGCCGCCATATCTCAGCGACGTAATGCTGTCCGGTAGGATTGCGCCACTGTTCGACTCGTTCTGCGTGCGCCAGTCTTGAGCGTTTAAGCGCATCAGCGTTAGTCTCGAAATCACTTCCTGCGGTCGACCAGCAATTGCGATCTAGCTTGCCAGCACAGTGATTATGTTATAGCATATTGGTGTTAACTCACCAATATGCGAGTATTGATATGAGCCGCCTGACCATCACAATTTCGGACGTCCGCTACCGCGCGCTTAAAGAAGCTTCCGCGCAGCGGGACAAGACTATCGGGCAACTAATAGAAGAAAGCCTGGAGTTTTACGGCATCAAAACCCGCGAGGATGCCCGCGCCCTGGTGCAACGCGCCCGACGGCACAGCGGCCTGAGCGAAGCGCAAGCCTTGGTGCTGGCGGACAAAGAAGTGAGACTCGCGCGCAAGCGTTGATCGGACGCACACCCGATCTTCCATGTCGCCACCGGTCATCGTCGATACCAACGTCGTGGTCGCCGGTCTGTTGACGGCCCGCGCCGACTCCCCGGTGGCCCGTGTGCTCGATGGCATGCTCGCGGCTGTCTTTCCTTTTGCGATCTCAGACGCCCTTCTGGCCGAATACCGGACGGTGTTGCGGCGTCCATCGTTGCGCAAAGCTCATGGGTTAACACCGGACGAACTCGACATTATTCTAGTGGAGCTGGCACAGCGCGGGATCGTGATTACGCCCGTGCCAGCACCGCCGGCCCCGGATCCCGGCGATCAACACCTGTGGGAATTACTCGCCGCCCGCGAGGATTTTTTGCTCGTCACCGGCGAGAAAAAATTGCAGCGGGATCGGACTATGGGTTCCCGGATTCTTACGCCAGCCACCTTTGTCGAACGTTGGCTGCGATAAAATTCGTAGTTGGACAGCTCAACTTCATACCATTTGGGGCGTCCCGCGCAGTGACCGCGCCACAACCGGCGCAATCGCCCGTTTTTTTGATCTATGTCATTGATCTCGCTCCCAATGCGGGCATGATTGCGGTTTGACCGATGCGTGAGGCTCGCCGTCCCTCGAACGCACGCAATGAAGCTTCCCCGATAGATTAGTCCTGGCATGGATCTCGTATGTCCGGCGGGCAGCCTGCCCGCGCTCAAAACCGCCGTCGACAACGGTGCGAACGCCGTCTATATCGGCTTTCGCGACGACACCAACGCGCGCAACTTCGCCGGGCTCAATTTCGACGCAGTGAGCGCGCGCGAAGGCATACGCTACGCCCACAGCCGCAAACGGCAGGTGTTTGTCGCTCTCAATACCTTCCCGCAGGTCGCCGGCTGGAAGCGCGCCGAGCAGGCAGTCGATCGCGCAGCAGAACTGGAAGTCGATGCGGCGATTGTCGCCGACGCCGGGCTGATGCAATACGCCGCGTCGACTCATCCGCAATTGCGACTCCATCTGTCGGTGCAGGGCTCGGCCACCAACTACGAAGCGATCAATTTCTATCACCAGCATTTTCATATCAAGCGCGCCGTGCTGCCGCGCGTGCTGTCGCTGGCGCAGGTCAAGCAGGTAATCACTGGCACGCCGGTCGAGATCGAGGTGTTCGGCTTCGGCAGCCTGTGCGTAATGGTCGAGGGACGCTGCGTGCTGTCGTCGTACGCGACCGGCGAATCGCCCAATACCGTCGGCGCATGCTCGCCGGCCAAGGCGGTACGCTGGCAGCACACGCCGGCCGGTCTCGAATCGCGCCTGAACGGCATATTGATCGACCGTTACGCGGCAAACGAGAACGCCGCGTATCCGACGCTGTGCAAGGGACGCTACTCGGTCGATGGTGCGACCTATTACGCGATCGAAGAGCCGGCGAGCCTCAATACACTTGAATTGATTCCAGAGTTGCTCGCGGCCGGCGTCGCCGCGATCAAGATCGAAGGCCGGCAGCGCAGTCCTGCCTATGTCGCGCAAGTCACCCGCACCTGGCGCGAGGCAATTGACGCCTGCGAGGCGAACCCGGCGCGCTACGCGGTCAGGCCGGCGTGGAACGATGCGCTGCGCAAGGTGTCAGAAGGTCAGCAACAAACCCTCGGCGCCTATCACCGGCCATGGAAATGATGATCACATGAAGCTCGCGCTCGGACCGCTGCTTTATTACTGGCCGAAGCAACAAGTGTTCGAGTTCTATGCAGCGGCCGCCACGGCGCCGCTCGACATCGTCTACCTCGGCGAAGTCGTGTGCTCGAAGCGCCACGAGCTGCGCCCTGCGGACTGGTTCGAACTCGCGCGCGAGCTCGCCGCCGCCGGCAAGGAAGTGGTGCTGTCGACGCAGGCGCTGATCGAATCCGAGTCCGACTTGCGGACGCTGCGAAAGATCACCGCCAACGGCGATTTCATGGTCGAGGCCAACGACATGGGCGCGGTGCATCTGCTGGCGGGCAAGGCGCCGTTTGTCGCGGGCCTGCATCTCAACGTCTACAACCCGCAAACGCTGGCGCTGCTGGCGCAACTCGGCGCGCGGCGCTGGGTGCTGCCGGTCGAGCTGTCGCGCGACAACCTGCGCGCGCTGCAGCAGCACCGCCCGGTGGCAATGGCAACCGAAATATTCGGCTACGGGCGCCTGCCGCTTGCGTTCTCGGCGCGCTGCTTCACCGCACGCCGCTACAACCTGTCCAAGGACAGTTGCGAGTTCCGCTGCATCGACCATCCCGACGGCATGCCGCTCCTGACGCGCGAGGACCAGCCGTTTCTCGCTTTCAACGGCATCCAGACGCAATCCGCGCGCACGTGCAACCTGATTGACGAGCTCGACGAACTGCCGTCGCTCGGCGTCGACGTGCTGCGCATCAGCCCGCAGTCCGAGAACACTTTCGAGGTTGTCAATCTGTTCCGGCAACGCCTGGAACGTTCGATAACCGCGGACCTCGCGGCACGTCAAATGGCAAGCCTGATGCTCAACGGGGCGTGCAACGGTTACTGGCACGGCCAGCCGGGGTTCGAGCAGATTGCTGCGGCACGCCGGACTGCCTGACCATGTACTACGGCGAGCGCTTCAACGGCAGCACGCACCTGATCGGGGCAGCGCTTGCCGCGGCAGGCGCTACGGTACTGGTGGTACTTGCTGCACGCCTTGGCGACCCCTGGAAAATAGTCAGCTTCAGTATCTACGGCTGCATGCTGTTTGCGCTCTACGCCTTATCCACCCTCTATCACAGCACGCACGGCAAAGTGAAACGCGTGTTTCAGAAACTGGATCACTGTTCGATTTACCTGCTGATCGCGGGCACCTATACGCCGTTTACCCTGGTCACTCTGCGCGGCGCCTGGGGATGGTCGCTGTTTGGAGTGATCTGGGGACTCGCCGCGCTCGGAATCGCCCAGGAAGCGTGGCTCGGCAAGGGCGCAAGAATATTCTCGCTGGTCATTTATGTCCTCATGGGCTGGCTCAGCATGATCGCGGTCCAGCCGCTGATTGCGGCGCTGACCCCGGCCGGGTTTGCGTGGCTTGCAGCCGGTGGCCTGTTTTATACGATAGGCATCGTTTTCTACGCGCTCGACGAGAAGCTGCGGCACGGGCACGGCATCTGGCATTTGTTCGTGCTCGCAGGCAGCGCCAGCCATTACCTCGCGATACTGCTTTATGTGGCATGAACAGATGCGTGCTGAAACCGCCCGCAGTGAGCCGCGATGAAACTTCCGCAGATACCTGATCGCGTGCGCCGGCTGCTGTCGCGGCTGCCGCAGTACCCGGCGTCGGCCGCGTTTGCCGCCGCGCTCACGTTCGGACTCGGCACAACCTTCGGCGCCGACGCGCATCCCGAGCTCGCCGGCAAGCTGATCCGGCTGCGCATCACCGACGCCGGCGTGACCCTGACGTTTCGCATCACGCCGCACGGCTTCGCGCCGTCAGGTGCCGCCAACCCTGATCTCACGCTGGCGGCGGCCGCCGAGGATTTCCTCGCGCTCGCGCTGCGCCGCGAGGATCCCGACACGCTGTTCTTCAGCCGCCGCCTCGTAATGGAAGGCGACACCGAACTCGGGCTGCTGGTGAAGAACACGCTCGATGCGCTCGAAATCAAGCCGAAACTGCTGGCGCCGCGCGAAGTGCTGCGCCTGCTGCGCTCACGCCTGCCGTAGCTGCGCCTTTGTCGACGGCGGGTCTTGGGACATAATACGGGCCTTGCCAGCCGAGGGCGGACACCGCCCCCAGGGTTAAGCCCGTGCCATCCACGCCCATCAAGGTACAAACGTTTCTCGCCAATCTCCCGCTGTTCAGGGAAATTGCGCCGCACGAACTCGACCGCATCGCGCTCGGCACGCGCGAGCAGCACGCCGCGCGCGGCGAAGTGTTGTTCCGCAAGGGGGACCCGTGCGACGGCTTTCACATGGTGGTCTACGGCCACGTCAAGCTGGCGTTCACGTCCGCGAGCGGCGACGAGAAAGTGGTCGAGCTGATCGGACCCGGCCAGAGCTTCGGCGAAGCGCTGATGTTCATGGAAAAACCATACATCGTGTATGCGCAGGCGCTTGCCGATTCGCTGCTGCTGTATGTCGGCAAGTCGGTGGTGTTCGAGGAAATCGAACGCGAGCCTCGCTTCGCGCGCAAGATGATCGCCGGTTTGAGCCGCCGCCTGCACGGTCTGGTGAGCGATCTGGAATCCTACTCGCTGCACTCCGGCACGCAGCGCGTGATCGGCTACCTGCTGCGCGCGGAACCGGAGCCTGACAGCGCCGGCAAAGTGGCACAGCTCAAGCTGCCGACGAGCAAAGGCATCATTGCATCGCGGCTCAATCTCACACCTGAGCATTTCTCGCGCGTGCTGCATGAGCTCACGGCGGCAAACCTGATCGCGGTCGACGGCCGCACCGTCACCATCCTCGACCTTGAGCGGCTGCGCACCTACGAAGGTGCTCAGTAAAGCTACGCATTCAGACGCCCATACAGGCCGTTGTCGTATTCAGTCCGAAACAGCATCGCCGCCAGGTCGCCAGCGGCAGATCGTCATCGTGCGCGAGTGACCTTTGACCGCGCTGTCCTCGGCCGGCTTGAAGTTGTCCGTTGGCAGCCCGGATCGCCGCAGCGCCAGTTGTTCCACCACCAACTCGCCTTTTTTTGCAAGAGAGCAAAGCCGCGCCGCGAGATTGACACTATCGCCGATGACCGTAAAATCCTGCCGCTCGACCGGGCCGATGGCTCCAATAATAGCCTCGCCATCGTAGATACCGATGCCGATTTCCCGAACCATCGGCCGCTGCCTGAGCAAGTCCAGTATCTCTTGCGCCGCCTGTATGGCGTGAGCTTCGCGATCGCCGCCTTCAAATCGGGCCAGCACGGCATCGCCTATCATCTTGTCGACATCGCCGCCGTGGCGCTGGATGACTTCCACCTGCAAGGTCATCAGTTCGTTGAGAAACTCCACGGTGGCCTTGGGCGGGTGGAATTCGGCCAGGCTGGTGAAATCGCGGACATCGGAATAGAAAAGCGCAATGCTGGTGCGCGAAGTTGGCACGTTGCCGCCATGTGAAAGGCGCGCGGCGCCCGCGGCGCTGACGGAGACGAAACGTTCCAACTGTTGGCGCAGCGAGCGCTGCGCTTCGACCCTGCGATCGATATCGACCTGGGCGTGGCCGACGATGCGGCTCAGCCAGAGGCCGAGAACCAGCAGTATCGCCAGCGGCATGGCCACGAATTCCGCGAAGCTGCGGACGATGATCCTGTCGAGCACGTCGGCGGGCTCATAAACCTCGAACACGATCCTGCTCTGCTGGCCAATGGGGAGCGGAGCGAAAATCTCGTACAAACGCTGTTTATCCAACACGGTCGATTCAATCGCGGGCTCGTTGCTGAGCAACACGTTCTTCATGATCTGATTCTCCTCACGCACGCCGATATCTCTCGGGTCGGTCGAGAATATGGTGATGTGGCGCTCGTTGAAGATCTTCTGTTTTTCCGTATGCCCGTCGGCACTGAGCGAAGCGAGCGCCTTGGCAAGTTCCTGACCATCCGGCTCGGCCAGGACGGCACGCGGGTCATCCCCTTCAACCAGGCGCCGCCACGCTTGCGGATTCGTCAGTTGCGCCAGGCGCGCGGTCGTTTCAATCCGCCGCAGCGTGGTCTCAAGATAAACGCGCAGCTCCAGGTAATTGACCGCGAACCAGCCCCCGGCCAGGAGCAGCACCGCGGACAGAATCAAACTCGGAACCACCCGCCGGATGAAAAGACGGCGGATCGGATAAGGCTCCTCGATCTCGTCCGTTGCCGCCCGGCGCTTCGCGTCGTCTTTATTCTCCGCTCTATTGCTCAAGACGCTACCTGCCTTATCCATGCAATGGGATTCCCTGCTTCCCCGGACACTACTCCAAGCCTTCGCATGCATCAACCTGGCGAACGCACGGGCGGGAATCCAGCGTAGCGCGCGGACTATTGAGTGTGAGTTTGACTTACGTCAATACATTTCAGAAGAGATGAAGTTAGCGTATTGCAACCTCAAGCATCGATTTGGCAGTAGCCGCCGTCCATGCGTCATGTTCGAAACCAAAGGAACCCCATGTCGAAAACTACCGTAGCGCTGGCATTGCTACTGACTGCCACGAGCGTCCTTGCAGCGAGTTCCGGTGAAGTGCTTCAAACTTACACGGCCCAGGCCAAGAAGGACAATCCGTCGTTCAAGGAGTTTTCCGCAGCCAGCGGCGACAAGTTTTATCATGCGGCGGTAAAGCACAGCAGCGGCAAGCAGATCAGTTGCGCGGCTTGTCATACGGATAATCCCAGGAACGCCGGAAAGCATGAGCGAACCAGCAAGGAGATTCTGCCGCTGGCTCCGGCGGCCAATAAAGACCGGTTCACCGACGCCGCGAAAGTCGAGAAGTGGTTCAAGCGCAACTGCCAGGACGTGCTGGAGCGTGAATGCAGCGCCCGGGAAAAGGGCGATTTCATGACCTACGTGCTGTCGATCAAGTGAGAGGACATCCGCAATGCCCCGCAGAAAATTAGCCGTTGCGCTGTACGCCTGCGCGCTCGCGATCGCACTTCCCGCGGCCGCGCAGACTGCGAAACCAACACCCGCCGCAGACCCGGCCGCCAAGTGGAAGGCCGAATGCTCCTCCTGCCATATGGCGTATCCACCGGGCTATCTGCCGGAGCGGTCGTGGCGGAAGCTGATGACTGGACTCGACAAGCACTTCGGTGAAAACGCCGGCCTCGACGCGGGCACGGCCAAGGTAATTACTGACTACCTCGTCGGTAACAGCGCCGAGAGGTCGAGCGACCGGCGCGCGGGCCGGTTTCTGGGATCGCTGGCGGCTGACGCAATTCCACTGCGTATTACCGAAACGCCCTATTTCCGGCGCAAGCACGACGCCCGCGAGATTAACCCCGAAGTGTGGAAACGCCCCAAAGTCGGCAGCCCGGCAAACTGCACTGCCTGCCACGTTGGTGCGGAAAAGGGCGATTTTTCCGAGCGCAACGTCAAGATTCCGCAGTGATCCTCAAGCCCGCGCCATAGTTTGCGCAAACCACGCGCTCAGGCACACGCGTGAAAATTCTCGTTTGGGATCTCCCGACCCGGCTGTTCCATTGGCTGCTGGTGTTCGGTTTCATCGCAGCCATGGTTACGGCGGATCCCGACCGTTGGCGCGATGTGCACGTCTTTGTCGGTTATGTCGTTCTCGGACTGCTCGTCTTTCGCATCCTGTGGGGCGTACTCGGCAGCCGCTATGCGCGGTTCAGTTCGTTTCTCTTCACTCCCGTTGAGGCCCTAAACTATCTGCGCGAAGTGGCGCGCGGCACGGCCAGGCGCTACCTTGGCCATAATCCGCCCGGAAGCTGGGCCATTTACATGTTGGTGGTTCTTGGACTGCTGGTATCTGTCAGCGGCCTGCTGGTGCTCGGGCTTGAGGAATCCCAGGGTATCTTCCGGAACCTGGCGAATACGCCGGCCGGCGAAGCCTTCAAGGTACTGCACGAGGCGCTTTCATGGATCATGGTGGCGCTGGTGGTATTTCATGTGGCAGGCGTCGTGGTGGAAAGCCGCGTGCACCATGAAAACCTGGTGGTGGCCATGATTACTGGGCGCAAGCCCGGGGAGGCAAGCGAAGGCATCGCCTCATCGCATCGTTGGGTCGGCGCGGCGCTGGCGCTGGGCGTTGCGGCAGGCGCGCTGTGGTTTTTCCAGGGGATGCTGATCGGGTCTGCCGCGCGTCCTTATTTGCCTTTCGTCGGGAAGGCGCTGCCCGACAACAAGACATGGCGAGCCGAGTGCGGAAGCTGCCATCTCGCGTATCACCCGACCCTGCTCCCGGCGCGTTCCTGGAAAGCCATGATGGACAAACAGGAAGATCACTTCGGCGAGGCGCTCGGACTTGATGCAACGGTAACGGCCGAAATACTAGAATTCATGCAGGATAATTCCGCGGAATCGGGCTTGACCGAGCCCGCGGTCAAGATCAATCGTTCGATAGCCAAAGAAGCAACGCCGCTGCGCGTCACCGAAACCGGATACTGGGTCGAAAAACACAAGAAGGTCGCGGATGGGGTGTGGCGCAATCCCAAGGTCGGCTCGAAAGCGAATTGCGGCGCCTGCCATCTCGATGCCGAACAAGGCACGTTCGAGGATGCCGCGATGCGGCTGCCGAAATAAAACCGGCTGACCTTACTGCGTCACAACTCATGCGAGACGCAGCGATTAATCATCTGGTCCCCTCCCCCTCACCCCCTCTCCCATCAATGGCGAGGGGAGTCCGTTTTTTGACGCAGCAGGGCTAATCGCCGGTTGGAGAAATCCGGAATTCCAACACCGTCGGTATACGGACTAGAGCCTCTGACAACTGGCGAAGGTTATCGGAATTCTGCGTGCATATCATCATTCGATACTCAAAGTGAATGCCGTCGTCAGCGAGCCGGTAATGAAGGTTGGCGATCGTAAATGCGAGACTCTTGACCAACTTGCGCAATTCAGCCTCGGGCATTGCCGACTCACGGGCAAACTTCACAATGAATTGCGCGTATTGCTGTGACGATATCTTGTTCTCGAACCACCGGAACGCCGACAACGTGCCCAGCGTCAATGCCGCCGCAAGTCCCGCGGGAAAATAAAACCCGATACCGACGAGAATACCGATTGCGGCGGTAATCCAGATCGACGCCGCCGTCGTCAGGCCGCGCACCGAAAGCCCCTCTTTCATTATTACGCCTGCCCCAAGGAAGCCGATACCGGTCATGATTCCTTGCGCCATCCGCGTCGGATCAACAGTTACCCGTTCCATGCTCCGTGTTGCGAACCATTGCCCCTCGTAGACCGTGACCAGCATGAGCACCGCGGATGCCAGGCAAACCAGAGTATGCGTGCGAAACCCCGCCGGCCTGCCGTGGTAGCTGCGCTCCAGGCCTACCAGACCGCCAAACACCAAAGCGACCAGCAACCGCAGCGTAATTTCCGGATAGTCACTCATCATTTAGCGATCGATAAATGCGCTCATTCAGCAGGTATCGGCCGCGCCGTGGTCGTAAATGCAATTGATCTCCCCACAGGAAGATTCGCGTGGAACCCCTCTACGATCGGCGGGCTCACGGGTGCATCCGATTTCCAGGCAATCACAAAATTCGCGCCGGAGCCACCTGTATCGTCACTGCGGGGGACGAATATCTCGTAGGTCCCCATGGGTCCTATCGTCTTCGGTGATGTGATGTACTCCCTGAGCCTCTTGCCGTCGGTGTCGTAATACTGCGCGGAATTCAGGCGGATGGCTTTCACGGGGTCCGTGTTCCGAATGCTCACGGAAATTGAAACGAGCGTCTTCGTTGGCTGCCCCTTGCTATTCACCTCGCCATGCCAGATGTGCGAATAGATCGGCAGATACAGGAGTTGCCCAACCGACCGGCCAGAAGACAGTTGATTCAATGTTTGACCAAGTGCGAAGCTGCCGGACAATGCAAGCAAAATCAATGACACGATTGCTGAGTACATAAAGGCTCCGGAACGAGACAAGCTACTGGCTCTCAGTAAAGCGCCGCTTTCAGACGCTCGTACAGGCCGTTGTCATACGTGGCCCCGTCAATCCGCGCCTGACTGATATCCTCGATCATCGTGCCGAGGCTGGGCAGGCTGCTGCGCTCGATGTGTTGTGCCGGGTCCCAGAGTTTGGACCGCCAGATCGCGCGCGAGCACTGAAAAAACACGGTATCGACGTACACCACGATCACCGATCGCGGTAGTCTTCCGCCGACCGCGAATCGCTCCAGCAGCGTCGGCTCAGTGGAGATGATCGCGCGTCCATTGACCCGCAGCGTCTCGCCAACGCCTGGAATCAGAAACAGCAATGCCACATGCGGATTGACAATGATGTTGCGCAGACTATCGATGCGATTGTTTCCGCGCCGGTCCGGAATCAACAAGGTCTTCTCGTCTTCGACCGTGACAAACCCCGCCGGATCACCACGCGGGGAGGTATCGAGCCCTTGCGGGCCGCCGGTCGCGAGGACCATAAAGGGAGACGCGGCAATCATCGCCCGGTAATGCGGATGGATGTAGTCGAGCTCCTTCTCGACAGCAGCTCCCGACGGTGCGCCATACAGGCGTTCCAGCGCCGCGACGTCCGAAATCCGGTGCGCTTCGATCGGTGTGTCCATGCGATTCCTTCCCGCGCGATAGGCTATGGGTTACATGATTTGCCGGCCTGACCGGATTCCCGCTCCCGGTTGGCAGATGAATTATTGCACAAGATCAATTTGTTGATCGTTGCGGCCGCACGCGCGTGCCTGCCGAGCCTGCATCAACAATTCATCGACTTCGCTTGGCTCCGCGCGCACCACTTTACACGCCGTATTTCTCGCCTCGGCCGACCCTGTAATTGGATCCCAGGGAGGTCCGTACGGCACCGCTACGTCGATATTGCAGATTGACGCGCCATGGTCAGGACCGCTCATCTCCGGATACCACCACCCCATCCCGGTCGCGACAATGTGCTCGGGAAGCTCGTCGGTCAGACGTGCTTTCAGCAAAACGCGCTGCATTTGCTTGTGGGTTTGCACCCAGACCCAGTCATCCTTGACGATGTTGAGCCGCAGCGCGGTCTTCGGGTTGATCCTGAGTTCCGGAGCGTCCTGCACCCTCCGCGCCCATGCGTGATTGCGGAACCGCGAATGGTGATATGCCATGCTGCGGATTCCCGTCAGCAGAATCAGATCGAACTCTGCCGTGGTCTTCGCATAGACCGGCGGCTTGAAATCAGGCAATGGGTCCTGACCGAGGCGCTCGAGCCGGCTCGAACAGAATTCGATTTTCCCGCTCGGGGTCTTGAACCCGTTCTTGCGATAGTCCTCGTAGCCCTGGGCGACTTCGTGGAATCCTCTGGCACGTAGTGCCTCCAAATCAATTTTGGTCTCCTTGAGCTGGTAATCGAACAGGTCGCGTTCGCTGGCCCAGGGAAATACGTCGAAGTCGATCAGCCCGCGTTGCCGCAAACGATCATGCAGTCCGATCGCGATCTCCACGCCCGACCGCGCTTCGCCGCGGGGCGCAAAAATTCTCTGCGTGTACGAAACACAGGGCCCGCCAGAGTCCATGTATACGTCCTCTTCTTCGAGCAGCGTGGTCCTCGGCAGGAAAAAATCGGCCAATTCCGCGGTGGGCGTCATCTGGTCCGAAACGACGACCAGCAGGTCCAGCTTCTTGAGCGCGGCGATCGTATTCTGCAGGTCGGGATAGGTACAGACTATGTTGTTGGCAACGTACATCGCGCGCACGGGATAAGGGTCGCCCGTATGGACCGCCCGCAGCACCGCCGGGTTGTGGCACGATTTCAAAGAACTGTCGGGCCCCGACCACAGGGGATAGGCTCCTCCGCCGATTGTCTTTTCCTCGATCTCGCGAGGCATGCGGAAGCGGGGATCGTCGTTGAAGTCGCCTCGCCATCCAGGCATTTTCTTCGGCAGTTTGTTGGTTCCTTCCCGGTCCACATTGCCCGTCAACGCCAGCAACGACTGGAACGCGATGATCGTGCTCACGCCGTTTGCCTGTGCGTCGACCCCGTGTCCAAGCACCATGCATCCCGGTTTCACGGTGGCGAACAAGCGGGCCGCCGCGACTATGGTTTCAGCCATGACGCCCGTTAACTGCGCCGCGATACCGGGAGGATACTTCGCGGCCCGGTCACGGAGTTCATCGGTCCCCGTGCACCATTGCTCCACAAATTCGCGGTCGAACAACCCTTCGCTGAGCATTACATGGATCATGGATAGCGCCAATGCCGCGTCCGTGCCGGGATTGACTGCAAGCCAGTAATCCGCAAGGCGCGCACTCTGCGATCGGCGCGGGTCGATGACGATCAGCTTGGCACCTTTTGCCCTCGCCGCTTTGATATGCATCCATTTCACGACATCCGAGTCGGATGGGCTTTCTCCGACCACCAGGATGACGCGCGCTTTTTCAAGCTCGCTCCCGGGCTGCCCTCCGAATCCCGTGAGCATGGTGGCCGTATACCTGCACCCGTGACACAGATCCTGATTGATCATGAAATTAGGCGACCCCAGGCTGCGCAACAGCAATCTGACTGCGATGGCTCTGCTCCCGAGGTGATTCGACGCGGTTCCGGCTATCGACAGTGCCCCGTATGCGTTCTTGATTTCACCCAGGCGCTCCGCAATCCGGTCGAAGGCTTCCTCCCATGAAATCCGTTCCCATCGGCCCTCGCCCCGCTTGCCGGTTCGGCGCATTGGGTACGTGATCCTTGCGGGGTCATCTCGATCCGAGATCGGCGCGTTCGCGCCCTTAATGCAGAATGCACCCTGTGAACCGGGGTGCGCAGGATTGCCGGTGATCTTCACGACCCTGTCGCCGTCGACGTGAACCAAAGAGCCGCACCGAACCGAGCATTCGGTACAAGTGCTTGGAATTACTTTGACCCCCATACGGATAGCTCCTTTTTCCTTGCGGTATACAATCTAGGCAACTCACGCCCCGTCACAAAATGCGCAATGCATACCATGCGCTACGCTTTTCGTCAGTGCGCTTGCACTACCGGCCGCACCAGTTCGCGTACAAGTTCGAGCGCCTGATTGAAGTCGTCCGCGCGACCGGCGGCGTAACAGCAGCATGCCACCTGTTGCACCAGCGGCTCGGGCACCGGCTGCTCGCCGGCAAGCGCCTGCCGTATCCACTGCGCCGTGGTGGTAGCGTTGATTGCCGTCGGCAGCGCCGAAGCTTCACTTTCGCCCTGCTCGACGAGCACGCTGCACTTTCCGCCGCGCAGCAGTTCGATCTGCGGCTGGCGGCGCGGATTCGCGTAGGGTTCCCCCTCCGACCCGCGCATCAGCAGCGCATCTTCGCCGCTCGCGGCGAAGTACTCGCGCATGCGGACCTGATAATCGGGGTGCGTCACGCTCACCACGGGCAGCCCGCGGCCCGCGAACGGATCGAGCAGCTTGGCAATCGTATGTGCGCTGCCGCGTACTCCCAGGCGCTTGCGCAACGCCAGCAGCCGCGCGAGGCCGGGCGCGAGCAACTCATCCGCGAGAAATGCAACGCGGCCGGCAGCAAGTGCGGCCTCAGCCTCCGCTACGGAGCGGCTCGGCTCGATGCCGAGTTCGTGCAGGATCGCGGCGCTGGTCACGCGCCCGAAATCATCGAGCACGCCGTGGATCAGCACCGGGCAGCCGGCGCGCGCGAGCAGCAGCGCGAGCAGCGGCAGCAGGTTGGCCTGGCGGCGCGCGCCGTTGTAGCTCGGCAGTACTATCGGCCGCGGCGCGCCGGCAGGCGCCACGAGACGTTGCATCCGCTCCGCAGCCGCGCGCTGGAAGCCGCGCAGCTCGGCCACCGACTCGCCCTTGATGCGCAGCGCGATCATGATGCCGCCGAGCTCGAGTTCGGGAACGCAGCCGTCGAGCATCGCCGCGAACATGCGATAGGCATCCTCCTCGCCGAGATCGCGCGCGCCGTGCGCGCCGCGGCCGATCTCCTTGAGCAGCGTGCCCCAATTCTTTTCCATTACCGGTTCACCATGTTTCAATGACTGGTGCCCTCCGAACGCGTGATCTTGTTGTAGACATTGTACTTGCCGACCGGCCGCTTCATCGGCAGGCGCTTCACTTCCTTGAGTGTCTGTGCATCGTACACCACCAGCGCGCCGTCCATCTCCCATACCGAAACCAGCGCGTAGCGGCCGTCGCGTGTGAACTCGACGTGCGCCGCGGTCTTGCCCGGCGCCGGCGTCACGCTCGCGACGACCTCGAGCTTGTCCTTGTCGATGATCTGCAGCGTATCGCGCTTCGCGCTGCTGAACGCATCGACCCACGCGTAGCGCGTATGCTCGTGGCTGCGCATGAAAAACCCCGGGCCGTTGGTCGCAATCTGCTTCACCGGCTGCCACGTCTTCATGTCGATCACGCTCACCACACCCTCTTTCAGGTTCGGCGTCGCGAGCACGGTGCGTCCCCGCCACTGCCAGGTAATGCCGGAACCCAGATGCGGCAGTCCGGGCAGCGGCACATCCGCGATTCTGCGCCGCACATCGAGATTGACGACCTGGCCTTTGCCGCCGTCGCGCGCGGCGCCGATTACGTACGCGTAGCTCTGGTCGAAGAAGAAGTCATCGAGGTAGTCGTCGAGCAGCGTACGGCGCGCATTGAGATAACCTTGGGTCGCGATCCCCTCCCCCATGCGGTAGTCGTGCACCAGCCCGCCATAAATCGGCGGCGCATGCTCGTCGTAGCTCACTTCCCACACCTCGGGGATGTCCTTCAATGCAGCGACAAAGCTCTTGCGCGGCGCCGCGTCGTAGACTGCGGAAACGCGCGAAGTCTTGCCCTTCTCGTCCTGCACCGCGATGATTTTCAGCGGCGCAAGATCGCGCGCGTCGAGCACCACCAGTGTGTGCGGCAGGTAATTCGCGACCATCACGTAGCGGCCGTCGCCCGACACCGCGGCGTTGCGCGTATTGATGCCGGCACGCACTTCGGCCACGGTTTTGAGGTTGTAGAGGTCGTACTTGCTGATCCAGCCGTCGCGCGAGGCGAAATACACGTAACGCCCGTCGGGCGAGAACTTGGGGCCGCCGTGCAGCGCGTAGCGGCTCGCGAAGCGCGCGAGCGGCTCGAAACGGTCGCCGTCGAGAATAGTGACGTGATGGTCGCCCGTCTCGACCACCACGAACAGATTGAGCGGGTCGGCGGTAAACAGCGGCTGGTCGCCGAGCGTACCGGGCCTGACGTGCTCGATGCGCGAGGCTTTGATCTCGGCGAGGCCCCACTGCGGACGCACCGCCGGCGGCGTGTAGATATAGTTCACCAGCGAGTCGATCTCGGCGGCCGAGAGCGTCCCGCCATAACCCGGCATCTGCGTCGCAACGAGCCCGTCAGCGATGACCTTCACCGCTCCGGCGCGGCGCAGGCGCTCCAGGTTCTCGGGCAACAGCGCCGGGCCCATCGCGCCCGTGCGCCCGGCGCCGTGGCAGCCCGCGCAATGCTGCTGGTAGAGTTTTTCCGCCTGCTGGGCGATCGCGAGTGCCGGCAGCATGGCGAGCAGCAGCGCGCCACAACCAAAGAAACTCCTTCCCCCTTGACGGGGGAAGGTTGGGATGGGGGTGAGATTAGCCCGCACGCCGCTGGCGCGTAAACGGCGTCACCTTGAGCCGCTCGCGCGTGGACGCGATGCCGATTTCCTCATCGGACAGATAGCACGCCGGGTCTTCCTGCCATGCATCTCCGGTCAGTTGCTGCGCGCGCACCCGCGTGTTGCCGCCGCAGATGTCGAAGTAGGTGCATTCTCCGCAGCGGCCTTTGATTTTGCGCGGACTCGCCTTGAAGCCCGCCATCAGCGCGTCCGAAGTATCGGGCCAGATCGCGGAGAACGGCCGTGCCCTCACGTTACCAATCGAGTAATGCCACCAGAAGGTGTCGGGATGAACGTTGCCGAGATTGTCGATGTTGGCGACGTTGACTCCCGACGAATTGCCGCCCCACTGCGCGAGCTTCGCGCGCAGATGCGCTTCCAGCTGCGGGAAGCGGCGCCGCGCCCAGAACAGCAGGTAGACGCCATCGGCATCGTTGTTGCCCGTCACGAACTCCTTGTCGAGGCCGCGCTCGAGGTAGCTCCAGCAGGTATCGAACAGCAGATCCATCACGCGCCGCGTGGTCTCGAATACCGAATCGTGCCGGCGGTCGACGTTGCCGCGCCCCGCATAGTTGAGGTGCGACAGGTAGAATTTGTCGATGTTTTCGTGCTCCATCAGCTCGAGCAGCGCGGGCAAGTCGTGCTCGTTGTGCTGGGTAAGCGTGAAGCGCACGCCGACCTTGATGCCCGCATCGCGGGCGAGCCGGATCGCATTGAGAGAGCGGTCGTAGGCGCCCACCATGCGGCGGAACTTGTCGTGCGTATCCTTGATGCCGTCCAGGCTCACACCAACGTAATCGAAACCGACCGCGGCGATGCGGCCGATGTTGACTGCATCGATCAGCGTGCCGTTGGACGAAAGACCGACATAAAAGCCCATCTGTTTCGCGCGCGTCGCGATGTCGTAAATGTCCGGCCGCAACAACGGCTCGCCGCCCGACAGAATCAGCACCGGCACGCCGAACGCCTTGAGATCATCCATCACGCCGTACACTTCCTGCGTCGAAAGCTCGCCCGGGAAATCCTTGTCGGCGGAGATCGAGTAGCAGTGCCGGCACGTCAGGTTGCAGCGCCGGATCAGGTTCCAGATCACGACCGGACCCGGCGGATTGCGTTTCGGCGCAATCGGCGTCGGGTCCTTCAGTTCGCGCATGTATTGCGAAATTCTAAACATCGATTATTCCAATTTCGCCAACCGCAGGCCGGTTTTCTTCAGTATTCGCGTGCTGTAGAGCACCGCATGGGCGCGCGCCGCATCGCCGAGGATAGCGGCGATATGGCCGACCTTCGCTTCGACCTCGCCACGCGTGCGCGCGTGCACCATCGCGAACAGATTATACGGCCACTGCGGCGGATGCCGCACCCGCTCGTAGCAATGCGTCACGAACGGCAACTCGCCGATCACACGCCCGAGCCGCCCGACGTGCTCGTCAGCGACGTCCCATACCGACATGCCGTTGGCGCTGTAGCCGAGCGCGTAGTGGTTCGGCACGGCGCCGATGCGCCGGATCGCACCCGCTTCGAGCATGCGCTTGAGGCGCGCCATTACTGCTTCGCCGCTGACACCGATTTGTTCGCCGATCGCGTGATAAGGCCGCGCCACGAGCGGCAGCCCCCCCTGGGTCGCGACCACGATCGCGCGGTCGATGGCGTCGGACATCAGCGGCATGGCACGCGCGTTCATGCGTGCGCCGTGAGATTGAGCCCGACGAAGAATTCTTCGCGCTTCGGCATTAAATACACCGGCAGCCCGGTGGCGCGCTCGATCTGCGCGGCGGCGCGCGCAATGCCGTCAGGGGTCTCGGTGGCAAGCACGAACCACATGTTGAATTCGTGATCACGTTCGTAATTGTGCGCGACTTCGGGAGCAGCATTGACTGCGTCCGCCACGCGCTCGAAATCCGCCGGCGGCACGCGCATTGCGGCCAGCGCGTAAGCGCCGCCGAGCCTCTCGGCCTGATACAGCGGACCAAAACGCGTCAGCACGCGGTCTTCGAGCAGCCGCTTGACGCGTGCAATCAGTTCGTCTTCGTCTAGACCGAGCAGCGCCCCGGCGTCTCGAAACGGCCGCTCGCTGACCGGAAAACCCTGCTGCAACGCGTTGACGATGGCCTGGCCGACGCTGTCCATGATTCATGCCGCCGCGACCGTCGGCAGGTAGCGCGCCCCGCGCTGCTTGAATCGCTGCCGGCTGAACAGCACCTCAAACGGATACTGCATCAGATCGCAGTTCGCCCGCAATGCGGCGATCTCGCTCAGCACCTGGTTACGGTCAGTGCCGTGGATCATGCAGTAGAGGTTGTAACGCCAGTTAGGAAGGGCACGCAGGCGCTGGTAGCACAACGTGACGCAAGGCGCCGCGGCAGCGCGCCGCCCCGCCGCGCGCACTTCAGGGTCGGGTACATCCCACGCCACCATCGCGTTGGCGGTATAGCCCAATTCATGGTGCCGCACGATGATTCCCAGACGGCTGATGACGCGCCTATCGAGCCAGCGCCCGAGGGTCGCGATCACCGCGGCTTCGGTCATGCCGGCGCGCAGCGCCAGCTCGGCGTAGGGCGCGCTCGTGAGCGGCAATCCTTCCTGCAACGCGCTCACCAGCACGTACTCGGAAGGATGAAGGGTGAAGGATGAAGGATGAAGATTACCGGCTTGGCCGCGCGTCTCGCGCCTGCCGCTTTCATGCGTCTGCGGCGTTGCTTCGCTGCGTGCCCGGTCCAGGTCGAAACCGAGATCGATATGATACGACTCGACCATCGGCAGCGACAGCACCCGGCCGCAACGCGACGAGTGCTCGATCTCACTGACGACCGCATCGACGCGACGCTCATCGGGCGCGGTGATGACGAACCACAGATTGTAATGATGCTCGCGCTCGTAGTTGTGATTGACTTCAGGATACGTGCTCACCAGCTCCGCCACGTGCTGCAGGCGTTCCCGCGGCACGGACATCGCAGCGAGCGTAGCCGCGCCGATGCAGCCCGGCACGAACGTAGCGCCGACGCGGCTTACCTTGCCGCCGGAGACGAGCTGCTCGAGTTCGGCGAGCACCTCGCTTTCATTCACGCCGAGGCGCGCCGCGATAACGTCGAACGGGCGGGACGTGAGCGGGAAGTCACGCTGAAAATCGTTCAACAACCGCGGCTCGAGCGCACCCACGCTAGAACCCGGTGCGAAACGCACGCGCCGTGAAAAAAATCCCGCTCGGCTTGTCGGCAAAGATTTCCGAGACACGCGCGAAACTCGCGGTGTCATACACGACCACGCGGTCGTCATCGCGCGCAGACAACCACACCGCCTCGCCGCGCGGCGTGAATTCCATATGCAGGATCGCGCGGCCGGCCGCAAACGTCTGCACCACCTGGCGAGTCTCGGTATCGATCACCTGCACCGTGTTGTAGTCGGGCACTGCGAAGTTCACCCACACCTGCCGTCCATCAGGCCGCGCGATAACGAACACCGGCTGCCCCGCGACTGCGATGCGGCCGGCCTCGCGCCACGTATCAGTGTCGATCACCAGCACTTCGTGGCGCCCGACTGCCGGCACGTATGCGTAGCGCCCCGCCATCGCCCAGCCCTCGAGGTGCGGCATCTTGTAGACCGGCAGCTTTTGCGTGCCCCTGCCATAGCTGTCGAGCACGCGCTTGACGCCACGGTCGGTATGCCACAGGTCGAGCATCGCCATGCCGTCTTCGCCGAACAGGCCCGCGAGGTAATAGCGGCCGTCCGGCGTCACCAGTGCATCGTACGGCTCCTTGCCGATGCCCTTGAACTTCTGCAGCGCGGGCCGGCGCGGGTCGCTCAGATCGGCGACCCAGATTTCGCCCGCATCGAACAAGCTGAACGCGAACCGGTTGCCCGGCGCATCCTCGATGCCGACCACTTTCGACAGCTTGCCATCGCCGTACGCGGCGGGGATGTCGGCGAGCAACTCCAGGGTCTCCGCATCGAACACCCTGACGCCGCCGGGAACGTAATTCGCGACCGCGATGAGCCTGCCGTCCTGCGAGATCGCACCGCCGATCGCGTTACCCGACTGCACCACGCGCTGGGCTATGCGCCCGCGCAACATGTCGACCTTGGTCAATCCGCCGTCGCGTCCGAACACGTAAGCGTAGCGCCCGTCGCGCGAGTAAACCACCGAGGCGTGCGAGAGATCGCCGAGGCCTGCCACGCGGCCGATTGCTGCACGCTCGGTGGTGCTCACGAGCTGCACGCTGCCGTTCGCACGTTCGATCACCACACCGAGATCGCCAGTGCCGCGCCAACCGGCGCCCGCGCAGCCGGCGAGCAGGATCGTGCCCGCAAGCAGGCCGATAATCCTAGCGCGCATCGGGAAATCCGGCGAGCAGCCGCTCGGCGATCCATTCGGCATCCGCCTCCGACATCAGCGGCGACCATCCCGGCATCGCGGTATTCTTGTTGCCGTTCAGGATCACGTGTTTGATATAGGCCGCCGGCTTGCCCTTGAGCGCCGCCGGCACCAGCGCCGGCCCCAGACCGCCGGTGAGCGTCATGCCGTGGCACGAGCCGCAGTCCTGGCGCACCATGTAGGTGAGTTGCGCCGCGCGCTGCGGACTCGGTTCAGCCGCGGCGGCGCCGGCTGAAGTGGCGAACGTCACGCCGAACATCATGATCACCAGTAGCGCGAGTGCGAGCGGATGCGGCAGCCCGTAGCGGCTGCCTGCCGCGTCATGCAGCGCCACCCGTTCAGTATGCACGCTGCCTCAATAGACGTCGTGCGTCGTGTTGTAGACGTTGAAGTGCCCGGTCGGCGTGATCAGCTTCGGATCCTTGATCACCGTCTTGAGCTTCCTCGTCTTGTCATCCACCACCACCAGCGCAGACTGCTGGTTCTTGGCAGACCATACGGCGAACCATACTTCGTCACCGGCCTTGTTGTATTCAGGCTGCACCACGCGCTTCGCACCTTCGCCCACGCCGGCCCATTCGGCGATCGGCAACACTTGAGGGGCTTTGTCGAGATTCGCTATGTCATACACCGCGACCGACTGGCTGATCTTGGCATCCGGATTGAGCGGCGTATCGACCCACAGGTTTTTCGACTTGGGATGCGTCTTGATGAACAGGTTGCCTCCGCCCTGCCCCTTCAACACCTGCACCATTTTCCAGGCCTGCTGTTTGTGGCCGGTTGGATCGGTACCGATCAGTGCAATGGTATCGTCGCCGAGATGCCCCGTCGCCCACACCGGACCGTACTTGGGATGCTTGAAGTTGGCGCCGCGTCCCGGATGCGGAATCTTGCCGACATCGACCAGCGATACGAGCTTGCCTTCCTTGGCGTCGACTACCGCGATCTTGTTCGACTGATTGGCCGCCACCAGGAAGTAGCGCTTCGAGGCGTCCCAGCCACCGTCGTGCAGGAAACGCGCGGCGCCGATCTCGGTCACGGTCAGATTGTTGATGTCCTTGTAGTTGACCATCAGGATCTTGCCGGTCTCCTTGACGTTGACCACGAATTCGGGTTTGAAGTGCGAGGACACGATCGCGGCCACGCGCGGCTCGGGATGAAACTCCTGTGTGTCCACCGTCATGCCGCGGGTGGCGACGATTTTGAGCGGCTCGAGCGTATCGCCTTTCATGATCACGTACTGCGGCGGCCAGTAGGAGCCGGCAATCGCGTACTTGTCTTCGTAGCCCTTGTACTTGGAGGTGTCGACCGAACGCGCTTCGAGCCCAACCCGGATTTCGGCGACGTTGTCGGGTTTCTCCATCCACAGGTCGATCATGTTGATCTTGGCATCGCGCCCGATCACGTACAGGTAACGGCCCGAAGCGGACAGCCGCGAGATGTGCACGGCGTAGCCGGTCTTCACGATGTTGATGATCTGCTTGGTGTCGCCGTCGATCAGCGCCACCTCGCCGGTATCGCGCAGCGTGGTCGAGAAGATATTCTCGATGTTGTATTTATTCATCTTCTTCTTCGGCCGGTCGGCGGGCGCCACGACCACCTTCCACGTCTTCTTCATATCCGCCATGCCGAATTCGGGCGGGGTAGGAGGCGTCTGCTGAATGTAGCGCGCCATGATGTCCACTTCCGGGGCCGTCATTTCTCCCCCGGTGCCCCAGTTCGGCATACCGGCCGGCGAGCCGTAGTTGATGAACACCTTGAGGTAATCGGTACCCTTGGCAATGGTGATATCGGGGGTCAGCGGCTTGCCGGTCGCGCCCTTGCGCAGCACGCCGTGGCAACCGGCGCAGCGCTCGAAATAGATCTGGCGCGCGCGATCGAACTCCGCCTTGGTCATCGTCGGCGACTTGGGATTGACGTCCTGGTGCATATCCTCCTTGGCGAGGGGCGAGCCGCCCGCCTGATAGCGGATTTCGGCATCACTGACCGGCGGTTTCTGCTTGGCTTTCGCCGGCGCGGGCGCGCTCGGCGCCGCCTTGGGTTTGTCCTGCGCCAACGCACCTCCCGTAAACAGCGGCAAGGCGGCGAACAGGGCGATAACTGCGGTAACTGCTGATCGCTTCGCTTTCATATGCTGATCTCCTTCGGCTGCGGATCGATAAATCGGGGCTGAAATCGTGACTCATTTGACACGGCAATGACTCCCGAAACCTTGATTTAAATCAAAGCTTCGCGAAGAGCGCCATCTTAGAGTGCACGCGTGACGAATTTATTCACTTTGTCCGGCGACGCAGCGACTACGCGTAATGCCCGCTCGTTGCACAGCGTGGCGCAGGCGCGCAGCGGACGCGTATACATCGTCGGCAGCGGGCCGGGCAATCCGGAACTGCTGACGCTGCGCGCCTTCAAGCTGTTGCAGCAAGCCGAGGTCGTGCTCTACGACCATCTGGTGGCGCCGGAGATCGTGGCGCTGGCGCGGCCCGGCGCGGAATTGATTTACGTCGGCAAGCAGCGTTCCTATCACTCGTTGCCGCAGCCGCAAATCAATCAATTGCTGATCAGGCTTGCGCGTCAGGGCAAGCACGTGCTGCGGCTCAAGGGCGGCGATCCATTCGTTTTCGGCCGCGGCGGCGAAGAGCTCGAGGCACTCGCTGCCGCAGGCATCGCGTTCGAGGTTGTTCCCGGCGTTACTGCGGCGACCGGTGTGGCTGCGTATGCCGGCATCCCGCTCACGCACCGCGATTACGCACAGGCTTGCGTGTTCGTCACTGGACACCTCAAAGACGGCACCATGAATCTCGACTGGCCGGCGCTCGCGCGCCCCAATCAGACGGTGGTGGTCTACATGGGACTGCTCGGGCTGCCGGTGCTCTGCCAGCAGCTCGTCGCGCACGGCCTGCCGGCGGCAACTCCGGCCGCAGTAGTACAGCAAGGCACCACGCGCGAGCAGCGCGTCGTCTGCGGCACGCTCGAGACCCTGCCGTTGCTGACATTCAAGGCCGGCCTCACGCCGCCCACGCTGATCATCGTCGGCGAAGTCGTGAAGCTGCGTGAGCAGCTCGCCTGGTATCAGCCAGAGGAAGACACCCCGGTCGACGCAGCACTCGCGGCCCCCGTTCCGGCACGCGCGTAGGCGTTGGTCGGACTTGCTACGATTCCTTGATAGGCATCAAGGACGCTCGCGCGATGCGCGGCGTACGCTGACTCCCACTTTCAATCAGCGGAGACCACCTTGGAAAAACTTACCGCTCCACTCGTTGCCGACCACCGTCACTGCGACGGTTTGTTTGCGACGGCCGAGGACGCCGCACAACGCGCCGATTGGGCTGCGTGTCGCAGGCACTTCGACGCATTTCGCGCCGCGATACTCCATCATTTCGACGCCGAGGAAAACGTGCTTTTCCCGGCGTTCGAGCAAGCGACCGGCATGTCCATGGGCCCGACTGCAATGATGCGCTCGGAGCACGCGCAGATGCGCGATCTGCTGAACGATATGGAAGCGGCCGTTGCCGCCAGCCGCAGGGACGACTATCTTGGCATTTCCGAGACGCTGCTGCTCTACATGCAGCAGCACAACCTCAAGGAAGAACACGTGCTGTACCCGATGTCGGACCAAGTGCTCGCCGCCAGCGGTATCGATTTGACGCAGCAGTTAACGGCGTGTGAATGAGCACCACTGACCCGAACGGCGGGCGCGCGGCGGCCATAGTCGTCGATGCGCGCGGACTTGAACCGCCCGAGCCGATGGTAAGAGTATTGAACGCGCTCGACGAACTTTCGCGCGGCGCGCGGCTGCTGATGCTGATCCATATAGAACCGCGCCCGCTGTTTCGCGTGCTCGAGCGCAACCAGTTCGCCTACCGCTGCGAGCTGAAGCCCGAAGGGCATTTCGAAGTCACGATCTGGCACAAGAGCCAGTAACACGATGAGCCGCATGCTGGCCTATGACCAGGCGCCTGCGATTGCCGTGCCTTTGCGTTTTCTGCTTGCGGCGCCACTGCTCGCGCTACCAGCCGCAGCCCTCCTGCTCTACTACGGTCCGGCGCTTCTGGCGACACGCTGGTCAGCCGCCGCGCTAGCTGCCACCCACCTCATCACCCTCGGCTTTATCGCACACAGCGTGGTCGGCGCCCTGCTGCAATTTCTGCCGGTTGCGGCCGGAGCCGACATCCGGCACCTGCACCGCGCGGCCCCATGGCTGCAGGCGCTACTCACTGCAGGCACGCTGCTGCTGGCGGCGAGTTTTCTGCTTGAATCCGCGCCGCTGCTGGAAGCGGCCGCGGCGATCGTGACATTGGTTCTTGCGGCAGTAGTAATACTGGCGGGCATGGCGCTCGTGCGATGCACGGCCAGGGACGTTACCACGCGCACCATCATCCTCGGACTCGCCGGGTTGGCGGCCACTATCGCGCTCGGCTGCCTGCTCGCCACCCTGCCGAACTGGGCCGCCGCATGGGGCATCGTCGAGCTGACTGACCTGCATGCCGCATGGGGACTCGCGGGATGGGTCACCGTCACGGTAATCGGCGTTGCGTTGGCCCTGGTACCGATGTTCCAGATCACGCCGCGCTATCCGCCCGCAGTGGAGCGCTGGCTTCCGCCGCTCATCGTCGGCACGCTGGTCGTGCTGAGCGTCAGCGTCACGACAGGGCTGGGTATGCTCGCCGGCCTGCGCGAATCGCTCTATGCACTGCTTGCTAGCGGGCTCGCCGCATTCGGAGTTGTCACGCTGAGGCTGCACCGCGCGAGCCGCCGGCGCGCCGATGTGAGCGTCTGGCTGTGGCGCGGCGGCATGGCCAGCCTGGTGGCAGTTGCGCTGCTAGTCTTCGGCGCGATACCTGTGCCCGGGTTGGCGCAACTGCCTTGGTTCGATCTGCTGATCGGCATCCTGATGCTGGCTGGCTTCGGCATGTCGGTCATCAACGGGATGATGTACAAGATCGTGCCGTTTCTGGTCTGGCTGCATTTGCAGCAGGCCAACTCCGAGCGGCATCCGCTGCCGCACATGGGGCAAATCATCCCGCAACGCGCAATGCGCTGGCAGGCCGCCGCGCACGGGGTTGCAGTGGCGTTGTTGATCGCGGCGCTCGCCTGGCCGACCGCCGTCTATGGCGCGGGGCTGGCGTGGACGGTGTCGCAACTGATGCTCGCGGTGAATCTGTCACGCGCGGCATGGCGTTACGTCAGGCTCAAACGCGAACTCACCGCAGCCGCTTAGATCCACCTCTCCCCCGACCCCTCTCCGCCAAGCGGAGAGGGGAGCAAATAGTTCCTCTCTCCCTTCAAGGGAGAGAGGTTAGGAGAGAGGGTTCGCATCCTTTGCAGTTATGAACTGCGGTATACGACCTGCACCAACGCGGCGAGCAGCAGCGACGCCGCGACGTTGTGCGCGACCGCCGCGCTGATCGGCAACTGCAATACTACGAGCAGCACTGCCGTCGCGACCTGCAGCACCAGCGCCGCGGCGAGCGCGATGCCGCTCGCGCGCGTCACTGGCGCGCGCCACGCACGCCACGCCACCATCGCGAGCCACACCGTGACGACCAGCGCCAGTACGCGATGAGTCATTTGCACGACAGCCGCGTCCGCGTGCGGCAGACTGTGCCCCGCTACCCCCGCGACCGGCCGGAACGGATCGAATGCCGCTGCCGACAGCCGCGGCAACCAGTCCGACGCAGCGCATCCCGCAAGCGTTGGGCAACTTGCGCTGCCGAAGGTCGCGTGCGCGAGCGCACCGAGGCCGATCTGCGCGAGCAGCAGTGGCACCGCAATCAGCGCCAGAGCTCCAACGCGCCCGTTCGATCTGCGGCCTGCGCCACGCGCTTCGAGAAATAGCCACCACAACAGAGCGAGCAGCGTCATCCCGCCGACCAGGTTGGCGAGCGCCACGGCCGGCAGGCGTGTGCCGGGCGTGATGATCCCGACCCACGTGAGTAAAACAATCACGACCAGTGCCGCGCCAGCGATAACGGCCAGCCGGGCCGCGGCGCGGCCACCACTCACCGCCAGCACAAATATCATCAATACGTCCACCGCGACCACCAATGCCGAGACGCGGTGCGTCGCGCGTACCGCAGCCAGCCACTCGCTGGTAAGTGAAATGCCGTAGCACTGTGGCCATGGCTCGCAGCCGAGTCCAGCCTGCGCCAGCCGCAGCAATGCACTGAGCGTGATTACGACCAGCGTGAACGCCGCGGCAAACGCCGCCAGCGCGCTCACCAGGCGCGCCAGCCGTTCGGTTTTGGCGTCCGCCGGAGTCATCGTGACGGGGCGCCCTGCAACATGGCGCGTATCACTACGATCACGAAGAGCAGCCCGCCGATCACCGCAATCAATCCGCCCAGTCCCATCACACCCATGCCCGCGATCTCGCCGCTGGTCCTCAACATCTGCTCGCTGCCCGCGACCTTGCGCTGCACGCCGTAGCCACCCGACCATACCAGCCCGATGATATGCAGCAACTGGCCCGCGCCATACAGCCACGCCTGCCACGTCGCAAGCCGCGGCGCCGGCTCGGCAAAGCCCAGGCGCGGCAGCAGCAGATACACCATTCCCATCAGCGCCAGCGTCGCGCCGACGATGCAGCCATGATAGTGCGCCGGAATCTTGACGTTGCTGCCCTGGATCACGAAACCGATCGCGCCGCCGACCGCGAATAGCACCATCGACGCGATCAACGCTGCGCGCAGCGGCCGCGCAGAGTCCGGCAGCGCGCCGCCGCGCCACATTCCCCACGCCACCGCGGCGCCGAGCGGCACTATCGCAAGTCCCCCGCCGAATTGCATCAGCCACGTCAGCCAATGGCGGTGCTCGACCGAAGTTACGCCGTAAGCCAGATAGATGATCGGGATCAGGAACACGCTCAGGAGGCCCGTCGCGAGCAGCAACACCGTCAGGCGTGGGGTGAGCGGCACGCGCGCGCCGCAGCTCGATGCGAGCCACAGCCACGCCACCAGCATCAGCAGCGTGTAGGTGAACTGCACGACATGGCCCGCCCCCCAGAACAGGATGTCGTAATAGCCGCGCGCGGGCAGTCCGGACGGCATTTCCAAATACGACCACGCCAGCGCGATCAGCGTCACCGCTGAAGCCACTGCCGCGGCGTTAAGACCGAAGCGCAGCGCGCCGGCGCCGTCGAAACGCACTCCGATCAGCGGCGCCGCGGCGAGACTGCGCACCACCAACAGCAGCAAGCCGGCGCAGAATGTCGTAAGCCCCGCGAGAAACAGCGGACCGTCGAGCACCGGCACGTAGTTGCTCATGATCGGGTTGCCGCCGCCGACAAACGGCGCGGCGCACATCAGAGCCGTGCCCACCGCGGCGAACGCGAGCGCGCTCCAGCCGGTGTTGATCAGGCGCTCGGCGCTGTTGATGCTCCACAGCACGCCGGCGAGCGCCAGGAACCACACCAGTACCGAAAGGGCG
>Ga0082335_1001226_pt1 | contig 56839 bp, 40 predicted proteins | sample Subgrocontami58m_FD_72375 | JGI IMG/M metagenome (GOLD analysis project Ga0082335, IMG submission 72375) | Subsurface groundwater microbial communities from S. Glens Falls, New York, USA - GMW37 contaminated, 5.8 m (SPADES assembly) (version 2) ... | reverse complement strand
CCCAGATGGCCCAAAAGGGCTTTACGGCAGACCCGGCGTTTCTGGACGGAGACCTGGGTTACTGGAAGCTGATGGGAGCACAGGAATACGAATGGCAAATCCTGCTGGGTGACCTCGGCAAAAAGTGGTGGATAAACGAAGCCTCCCTGAAACCTTATTGCTCCTGCCGTTTCACGCAGCACTCGATCGGCCTGTTCCGCGGCATAGTCGCCGAACAGAGGCTCAGGGCGGAAGAGATTGACAGTGTCCACGTCAAGACTTTTTCCAGGCCCGCTAGTCCCTGGCTCAGCGGGGTCAGGGAACCGCAAACACAAGTGGACCTTCAGTTCAGTATTCCCCTCGCGTTTGCCGCTTCCGCCTACGGCTTTTCCCTGGGGCCGGATTGGCTTGCACCGGAAAGGTTGAGAGACCGACGCCTGAGTGACTTCGCCCGTAGAGTCACTGTTGAGGAAGACGCTCATTCCCATGCCGTGATGGCTGAGGATCTGAAGAAGGAAGGGCGCTACAGGCGCATACCGAACGAGGTCTCGGTATCGGCACGGGGCCAGGTCTACCGGGCCTCCACCCACTATGCCTGGGGCGATCCCTGGACTGAAGAGAGCAGAATGACGGACGAGCAGCTAAGGGACAAATTCAGGGCCTTCTGCTCGCGCCTACTGCGCTCGGACAAGATCGAAGCCGCCATCGAGACCGCTTTTAAGCTCGAATCGGTGAAAGACGTTGCGGCAGAACTGACACCCTTGCTTTCATAGATCAGGCGGAGGAGACAATGGAACACACAAAGTACTTCGGCTTCGCCGGCAAGGTATTGCGGGTTGACCTCAGTAGCGGCACGATCGAGACCAGCGAATTGGATAAGGAACTTGCGAGAAAGTTTATTGGTGGAGCCGGCCTGGCAACCAAGATAATCTGGGATGAAACAAAGGCCGACACAACCCCATTTTCGGCCCAAAATCCGTTGATATTCGCCACCGGGCCGATTACTGCTACTAAAGTGCCCACCAGCGGAAGGTATGTTGTGGCCTCGCTGTCTCCATTGACCAATATCTATGGACAATCCCATGCCGGGGGAGTATGGGGACACGCCCTGAAGCTCGCAGGATGGGACGTTGTCATCGTTAAGGGCGTGTCCCCGAAACCGGTTTATCTCTGGATAGATGGTGATAGAGTGGACCTTCGGGATGCCGGGCACCTCTGGGGGAAGGATAACTGGGAGACGGACGAGGGGATAAGGGCAGAACTTGGAAAGGGAGTGAGCGTTGCCAGCATCGGCCGGGCCGGGGAGAGGCTGGTAAGGATGGCCTGCATCTGCAACGATGGCAAGATAGGCAGGTTTGCCGCCAGGTGCGGCCTGGGGGCTGTGATGGGCAGCAAGAAGCTGAAAGCATTAGCCGTGAGAGGCAACAGGAGACCGAAAGTTCATGACGATGGTAACCTCAAGAGGAGCATAGCGGCCAATTTCATCAGGACACCATTGGACCCGGAGGCTGAGCGAGAGCGAAGGGCGCAGACACGGGGCAAAGGAAGAGTAGTGGCAGGTGTCAAGAACTATCAGACGGCAGATTTGCAAGACTTCTTTGGGGGGTTCCAGAGTAAGTTCAAGGAACACTCTCTTTCGGGAGACCGGTTGTACTGCGCAGGCTGTGGCATCGGTTGCTTTGAGTCGGAAAGAAAGGGTGACCGGCGGGCCATGACAGGAGAGAACGCCCAGTGCCTTGGAGCCAGATGCCTGGTCGATGACTTCGATGTGCTGGAAGAGGCCTCGGACCTATGCAACAGGTACGGCATGGACGCCATGTCAGTAGGAGGAGTCGTTGCCTTTGCCATGGAACTCTATGACAGCGGCATCATAAACCAGAGTGATACCGGAGGCATAGACCTGATCTGGGGAAGAGGTGAAGCGTTGCTTGCCATGGTCAGGCAGATTGGTGAAAGAGAGGGGCTTGGCAAGGTGCTTGGCGAGGGTGTGAAGAGGGCCGCCGAGCATTTCGGCGGGCTTGCCATTGAGTTTGCCATGCACGTAAAGGGGCATGAGTTCCCCCTTATGGACGTGAGGGCATGGAATGCCGGGGCCCTGGAATTCGCTACGTCCAGCACGGGCGCCCATCATTTCGAGGGAGCTACTATAAGCTCCGCGATTCACTTTCCCCTCGCGGAGGAACTCCGCGAGGTGTACGAGAACCGTTTCGCCATACAAGGGACGGGCAAGGTAGTAGCTGCCGCACAGGACTACGGCAACGTGATCGATTGTCTGGTGGCCTGTAAGATGCTGCTGGGAGGCTGGACCCACACCTTTCAGCCGGTTAAACCGGAGTATTTCCTGGAATGGTTGAACTGTGTTACAGGCTGGCAGATGACAACGGCAGAACTTACGAAGGCGGGCGAACGGATCTTCAATCTCAAGCGGATGATAAACGTGAGGCGAGGGATAAGCCGCAAGGATGATACTTTGCCGCCCAGATTATTGAGCAGCAAACGAGGTTTCGGAGTCGGAGGAACTGCGGACAATCTACCCCCCCTGGGGATCATGCTCAATGAGTATTATGCCAGCCGGGGCTGGAGCGAAGAGGGCATACCCATCCGGGCTAAGCTCAGCGAGCTTGATCTACAAGAAACATTGGAGTTCGGACGATGAAGTTGAATCTACCGATAAGCATTGTCTGTTTATGAGAAAGAGAGGAATGACGATGCCAGAAGTGAGAATGACGCCACTGACTGCCTTGCCGAACTGACAAGGGATCAAGGGGTTGGCGACATTCATCCACGGGGTGTGTATGGTACCAGCAGGATAATCGGCGCAGAGTAAGAAGGAGGCAGGAATGACATTTGCGAAGGATCTGGCCTGGCAGAATCTCGATATGGTGTACCGATCGAGCGTCGCGTACCAGTTCGCCCGCTATGCGCTTGGTCTCAACTACAAGTCTCTGCCCAACGATGTCGTACATCAGGCCAAGCGGTCGTTGCTGGATACCCTGGGCTGCGCGATCGGGGCCTGGGATGCTCCGGGACGCCCAATGTGTGAGGCGGTAGTACAGGAGTTGGGCGGTCCGAAAGAAGCTACCGTATTCGGTTCCGGGTTGCGCACCAGTGCCCTCGGCGCCACGCTGGTCAACAGCTTTATGGTGCGCTTTCTGGACTATAACGATGTTGGAGGCGGCGGCCACAACAGCGATGCCATACCAAGCATACTGGCGGTATCCGAGCGTGAGAAAGCCGGTGGCGAAGATTCCCTGACCTCTATCGTCATATCCTATGAGCTGGGGGCCAGGGTCAGGGAATCCCCCGCTGACCCGGTGCTATTCTGGGCAAAACAGGGGTGGACCAATGACGTCAGGGGCGGGCTGAGCATGCCCCCTGCTATAGGGAAACTGATGGGACTGAACGCAGACCAGATGGCAAACGCCGTGGGCATCTGCGCCAGTCACGCCTTCCCTCTGGGTATTCTGGATACCCACAGGGAGGAGCATCCCATGGCAAAGAACTTGCGTTTCGGTTGGTTGTGCCACGACGCTATTCTGTCGTGTATGCTTGCCAAGAAAGGGTTCACCGGGCCGATCCGCATAGTCGAAGGCGAATCTGGCTTCCGCGAGGTCATTCTTGGCGGCGACATGGACCTTGAGCGAGCGGTAGATTTCAGCGGTTGGCGCATTCTGCGCACAAAACATAAAGCGCTATGCCTCAACGGCACCACACATGGCCACGTATTCGCCACCCTGGCAATTGTGAAGGAAAACGACTTGAAGCCTGAGGACATTGCGACAGTGCGGATCAGGACCACACTCCGCGAGACTCGACACTGTACCACCTTCTCGAAGAAGTACCCACGGAACGCGGAGAGCGCCGACCACAGCGCCTTTTATGCCAACGCCATCGCTATCAGGGACCGGGCAATCAAACCCGAAGCGTTTACTCCCGAGGGATTTAACGACCCTGTTGTCCTGGACCTGATAGAGAAGATTACAGTGGAACCCGACCCAAGTATGCCCGAAATGGGCTTCCAGGGCAGATCCGAGATCACCACCAGGGACGGACGAAGGTTTGAAAAGCGAGTTGACGTTCCCCATGGTTTCGGTGACGACACGCTTACAGACGCGGAACTGGAGGACAAATTCCGGGGAATGGCCGAACGACGAATGAAAGACGGCCAGATTCGCAAGATATTCGACATGGTGTGGAATGTCGAACGCCTCGATGACATCCGCAAATTAGCAGAACTGATGGTTTTCAAGTAGCCGGAATAGCGTCCTGCCCGGACGCTGTGCTGTCAAGGGGTCAACGTGACCAAGGACCAGACGGGTCGCTCCGAACGGACCTCCGATGCGAGCTGCGATATGGAATCCTGTGAGACCGACTAAAGGAGGCAAAGTGGAAGGTTTTTCCAGCTACAAGGGAACAACAGCCGTGGTGACGGGTGCCGCCGGCAGCGGCATGGGGGGAACCACAGCCGCCAGGCTGATTGAGCTGGGGGCAGAAGTGTATGCCCTCGACCTGGAAGAGGTGACAGCACCGGTAAAGAAGTACATCAGGATAGATCTGGGCAAGAAAGACGCGATTGAGAGGGCAGCCGAACAACTCCCAGCTAAGGTTGACTGTCTCTTCAACTGTGCAGCAGCCCCCGGACGCCCGTTTTCAAACCTCGAAACCAGCCTCGTAAACTTCGTCGGGCTGAGGCATCTGACGGAGATTCTGATACCACGCATCAAATCTGGTGGGGCTATTGCCAGCATCAGCTCTCACGGAGGCACTCACTGGCGGCAAAGGCTCGATCCAATCAGGGAATTGCTCAATATTTCGGACTGGGAAGAGTCTGTAGCCTGGTTAGTTGCGCACGAGGACATAGACAGCGGATACAGGTTTGCCAAGGAGTGCGTGATCGTATACACCAGGTGGCGGGCGCCCGAACTTGGGCGAAGGGAGATAAGGATCAATTGCATCGCTCCGGGCCCCACAACTACACCGATGTATAAACGTTACTGGGAAAAGGGGCTGGTCACGGAGGGGCGGTTGGCGTCACTACAAGGTTTGTGCGGCCGGAATGCCACACCAGACGAGATGGCGGGCCCTTTGCTCTTTCTGAACAGCAGCCTGGCCAGTCACATCACTGCGGAGACCCTCTACGTGGATTACGGGTGCACCGCAGCCGTTGAGATGGGACTGCGTGAACCACACCGTTTCAGCAAGAGGTGAATAGAAGCCCTCTGCACTGCCCCATTTCAACACCCACTCCTCTTTGCGGCAAACGAAGGCCGGTGATCAGTCGATTTGCCTGGCAGGAGGCTGCGCATCTGTCTCCAGGCGCTTACCGGCCCTCGGTTGTCCATTGTCCGCCGAACTGCGAGAAAGAAGCTGTGGCCGCTGCAATACTCTGTCTGCCAGCAACACGCCAGCCGCAAGGGCAGCACCTGCTATCACAAGATACCATACCAGACTTAGAATCAAAGGAGCCGCCAGCAGGCACGCGACCCTCTTTGCAATCTTGGACCGGGTTGTTGGCGAGCCGTACCCCTCAAAGCCCCGGGCCAATAGCCAGAAACCCAGGAAGGCAGGCAGAATAACAAGAATGAAGGGTGTGATCTGGAAATCCTGAAACAGGATAACTGGATGGAAGATGAAGAAGATAGGGGCCACGTAGATTACGGCCCCGAAGCGCATCGTCTGGAGCGTCGTTTTCATGGGAGAAGCGCCGGCGAGTCCGGCAGCAACAATGGGCGATACGGCAGTAGGTGGGGTGAAATCGGCGAGTATTCCCCAGTAGAGGATCGTCATGTGGACAGCCATGCGGTTCAGCCCCATTTGTTCCAGAGCGGGGGCGAGGAGGATTGCCAGGAGGATGTATACCGCCGAGCCTGGCATACCGGTCCCCAGCACGAAGCCCGCCACAGCCAGAACCAGAAGCGCCATCGCTACGCTCTGGGAAGTATTTCCCAACCACTGCACAACGGACATATCCAGTCCGGACAAGCTAAGACCGCCGATAATGAGTCCCACTGACAAGAGAATAGGAACAATCTGGCCGAAAATGTGGGCCGAGTCCTCGGCAAGCTTGAACAATGTCCTTGCATTGGGGCGGGTTGATCGGTTCACTGCGGTAAGCACAATCAAGGCAACGGTGGACCACAAGGCTGATTCGCCGGCGCTCATCCTCGCTATGAAGAGTGTCCATACCAGGATAATGCTCGCAGCTATGATATGCCAGCCTTCAAGCAGCGTCTTCCTGAGCGGAGGGACCTGGTCCCGAGGGACTCCTTTCAATCCGTGGTTCACCGCGTAATAGTGGACTTGAGAAAAAAGGCACCAGTAGAAAAGAACAGTCGGTACCGTTGCCGCCAGGGCCACCTGCCAGTAGGGTATTCCGAGGAAATTCGCCATGATGAATGCCACAGCTCCCATGACCGGGGGCGAGAGAATGCCCCCTTCAGATGCGGCTGCCTCAATAGCGGCCGCATAATGGCTGGGTACACCCGCTTTCTTCATCATCGGTATGGTGAAAGAGCCGGAAACCATCACGTTCGCGGTGGCGCTGCCGGTAATGGTGCCAAAAAGCGCACTGGCAATGACCGCAACCTTGGCGGCTCCTCCCCTAGCTTCGCCCAGCACCGCGAGGGCGACATTGGTGAAGAACCTGCCGGCGCCGGCGGTCTGCAGCACTACCCCATAGAAAATAAATAGTAAGAACGTCAAGATGAAGACGCTCATCACCTGCCCGAACATGCCGTTTGAGCTGACGAAGAGGGTGCTAATCAGCCTGTCCGTGCCGAAACCGGTGCCCCTGAAAATGCCGGGCAGGAAGTTCACGTAGAGGGGAGCTGCTGCCAGCACTAGTACGCAGATGGCGAAGAATCTGCCGCCGGTCCGCCGGGCGCCCTCCACAAGCAGTACACACATGATAATACCCAACACCAGCGCCGGGCGTGGCGCAAAAACGGCCCAGCCGCCGAGCTGGGATTCCCGGTAATTGAAGAACAGGTAAAAAGGTATTGCGAAGCTAAGGACGGATGCCAGGACATCGTACCACGGAAGCTTGTCCTTTGGCGTCTTGTCGGTGGCCCGAAAAAGGAGGAAGGTCAGAGGCAGAAATAGAGAGGCGCCGACGGTAAGGAACTGCATCACGCTCATGGCGATGTTGAGTCGCGGCGCGCCGCCTACCACATAGAAAATGCCCCACAGCACACCCAGTATGCCGAGAACGGCGCTTATTGCTCTCACCATGGGCTTCAATCCCACTGCTCTCCGTGTTAGCTTAATAAGCTGGTTGCCCTTCCAGGTGTTTCACCTGGAAGGGCAACCAGCCAGTCCACTTCCCGCCTATTTTGGATTAGCCTTCTGCCACTCAGCCAGTCTATCCTTCTGGGACTGAAGAAGCTGCTGCTGGATCTTTTCATGCTCCGCGGTCCAGACCCCGATCTCCTTGTAGTATCTCACCGCTCCAGGATGGTAGGGCGCCGTCACCGGCAGCGCCACAGCGTTCGCCTTATTCCACCCCGAGCTGGTAAGTACCTGTACACTATCGACAATCTCGTATACAGCCCTGGCAAACTGGAAGATCAGGTCTTCGTCCACCCAGTCATAGCAGACAATCTGGTTCGGAGATGATGGAAGCTGCATGTCCTGTTCAGCGCCTATGATTGAGCCTTTGGCAACGTTCTGCAGGGCGTATTGAGGCCTCTTCTCGATGAAAACCTTTGCGCGCTCGGGCGTGGGATTAAAGGGAAGTATTACCAGGCCTTTGGTGGCATGGATCTCTACCAGGCTGGCAGTAGGGTAGGTAACCGGTCCACCGATGTCAATAACCCCCGCCAGCAGCGCATCATCCATGACTTTGGTGGAGTCGACGTTCACCTTCTTCACATCATCCCATGAAAGACCCATGGCCTCCAGGAACAGGGTACCCGTGTCATTTCTGACCTGAGAGGCCGGCCACCAGGCCATCTTCTTACCCTTTACATCGTTCCAAGTATTGATGCCCGATTGCTTCGTCGTATAGTAGATAGTCATCAGGGGGCCGCTGCGGGTTATCGTCCGTAGAGCTTGCGGGCCCCATGCCGGCTTGGCAAAGTCATTGATCCCTTTGATCGGGTCGAGAATGGTAGCAGTGCCGGATATCGTGATATCACCCTGTTTGGCTTTCATGATCGTGAGTTGCTCGAGTTCGTTCGCCACTGGCTGGGCAGCGAACTTCACCCCAAGCTTCTTGGTTAACGCGTCAGCCAACGCTATTGTCTGGTCGCCGGTGCCGGAACCCGAGCGGGCCGGCATGTTAATGATGCCAGGCAGCGGCTTGAGCGCCGTGGTGGTCGGTTTGGGCGCGGCCGTGGTGGTGGTCGTCGTCGGATTGGACGTTGTAGCCGCACTGGTTGTCGCAGCAGTTGTTGTTGCCGGCTTGGTGGTTGTGACCGCACTGGTCGTAACAGCAGATGTGGTCGTTGACGCCTTGGAACATCCACCCAACAAACTAACCACCAAGAGAGACACTAATGAAACGAATACGACAGTCTTTCTCATTTCTACCTCCAACTGGAAGAAGCTCTTCCGCTCACATCTAGCCCCGTGTTTGCCCCACCATATCCATCCGCACCAATCTGTTGACTATTGGCAGCACCGCGCAAGTGTTCCGTGCAGTAACGCATCAACTTCGTACGGGCGCATCGTAACACCGGTCACACAGGGTGTCAAGTAGCTCAAAGCACGTAGCTCAAAACACGTGGCCAACCAGTACACAACTGCCTTGACAAACGTTGCAGATACGTCTATGTTTGGTAGCCGGTGTCTCAACACGTCGAAACAGGGAGGGAATGACGCTGCAAGAGGGAGAAGGCGCTACCGCCTGCCTTGCCGGGTTCATCAGGGATACCAGGTTTGGCGACCTGCCTCCGGAGGTGGTCCATGACACCAGGAGGATAATCTGCGACTCCATTGCCTGTGCCGTCGGCGGCACTTCACTCGATGCCGGAAAGATCGTCGTAGAGATGGCCAAAGCACTTGGCGGTCCGCCCGAGTCAAGTATCATGGCAAATGGAGGCAAGGTCTCGCCGGCCAGCGCTGCCTTCGCGAATTGCTATCTGGGTAACGTTCTGGACGCTGATGAGACCCTGCTCAACTCCAGTCACCATGCCGTATGCGCCGTTTTCCCTGCACTGGCCTTCGCGGAGAGCCTGGGGCTGGATGGTAAGGAGCTGATTACCGCAGTTGCCGTCGGCTATGATATCGGAGCGCGCATCGGGCTTTCCTTTGTCGGAGCACGAGTGACTGACTCAGGTTCCATTGAGTTTGGCCGCCGCCACCGTGCAGGACACGGCTGGATCACCTTCGCTGCCATGGCGGCAGCAGGCAAAGCCCTGAACCTTGACGGGAGACAGTTAGCCAATGCCTTTGGCATAGCCGGTTTCTCCTCCCCGATAGCCTCAAATCAGAGGTGGGGACAGCTCGTCGCCGGGAAGAATATGGGCAAGTACGCACCATACTCGTTCATGGGCTTCAACGGGGTAGTTGCCGCCCAGATGGCCCAAAAGGGCTTTACGGCAGACCCGGCGTTTCTGGACGGAGACCTGGGTTACTGGAAGCTGATGGGAGCACAGGAATACGAATGGCAAATCCTGCTGGGTGACCTCGGCAAGAAGTGGTGGATACCTGAGACTTCCATCAAACCCTTTGCTTCAGGACGCTTTTCACATCATTCCCTCAGCCTTTTCCGAAACATCCTCAGGGACCAGAACCTGCGGGCAGAGGAAATTGAAAACGTCGTTGTCAAGACTTTTTCACGGGCGGCGAGTCCCTGGTTCAGCGGGGTGTCCGAACCACAAACTCAGATAGATATGCAATTCAGCATTCCCCTGGCCCTGGCTGCTGCTGCCTACGGTCTTGAATTGACACCCGATTGGCAGTCCCAGGAGAGGTTGAAAGACCGGCGACTGAGCGAGTTTGCCCGCAGGGTCAGAGTCGAGACAGACCCGTCCGCGTACAAGGTGATGGCCGAGGAAATAAAGAAAGAGAGACGGTTCAGACGCATCCCAACCGAGGTCGCAGTATCAGCAAGAGGCCGGGTTTACCGCGCTCGCAGCGACTATGCATGGGGTGACCCGTGGACGAAAGAGACCAGGATGACGGATGAGCAGCTAAAGGACAAATTCCGTGGTTTCTGCTCTCGACTTCTACGCTCAGATAAGATTGAAGGAGCTTTGGAAGCACTGTACGGACTTGAAAAAGTGAAGAACGTCGCCACTGAACTGGTCCCCTTGGTTTCGTGAAGCTGGGAATCCAGACCATGGAGCCTGGATTCCGGATCAGGTCCGGAATGACGACGTTGTCAAGGTGTTGCTGTGACATATCACTAGCCACTGGGCCGATACGCGCGGAGGTCACGAATCCATGATTTGGGACGAAGAAATCAAGAAGAAGACCGTTTCGTCGGAGCAAGCAGCGAACATGGTCAAGAGTGGAGACCTTGTCTCCATACCTATGGGCAGAGAGCCAACAACTATCCTGTATTCATTGGCAGCGCGGAAGGAAGAACTCAGGGGCGTCAGGATCTGTCATTCCAACGCCCAGCGGGATATTGGCTGGTATGATGCCGGCTGGGATGATTCCTTCCTTATTCTTTCCACGTATGTTTTCCCGATAACGCATTCTCTGTTCGCGGCCCGTAGAGCCGATTACTACGAAACAGATATCTTTCAGCGAGCTTATTTTGACGTATCCGACAAAGAGAATATTGACGTGCTCCTGTTAACCGTCTCCCCTCCTGATAAGCATGGCTATGTCAGTTTTGGGGGATCGGTCTGGGGCAAGAAAGCAGCTATTGAGAAAGCTAAGCTTGTGATCGCCGAAATAAACCCCTTCCAGATACGCACATTCGGGAGAAACTCAGCCCACCTTTCCGAGATTGACTTCTTCGTTGAACACCAATCCCTTGGAACGGTCCCGCAAACCCGTGACATGACCGGCAGGGTGATTGGCGGTCCGGGCCCCGCGGAAAAGGCGATTGCCGGGCATGTGTCGACTCTAATCCATGATGGTGACACCGTTATGATCGGCATAGGGGGGGCCACGGAATTCCTGTTCGACCTCGGAGCATTCGACGGCAGACAGGACCTCGGCATCCACACTGAAATCATTTCTCCCGGGATGATCAAGGGGGTCAAGAAGGGCACGTTCACCGGCGCCCGGAAGAACATTCACAAAGACGTGGCCGTCGGCACTGCAATCGGGGGCGGGCGTGAGGAATACGACTACGTCGATCAGAACCCGAAGTTCGAGCTATACGAGCGGGACCATATCCTTGACCCAAGGGTCATCTCCGCTCACGACAATATGGTGACGATTGCTTCCTGCTTCACAATGGACCTCACCGGGCAGGGGAGCGCCGCCGGCCTGGGCTATACAATGCTGGCAGGAACAGGCGGGCAGATACCCTTTGCCATTGGCTCGTTCTTGTCCAGGGGTGGGCGCTACATCCTGGCACTGACGTCAACCACGAGCAACGGAATATCCCGCTTTGTGAGCGCGTTCCCGCCCGGGCAGGTAGTGACCATACCGCGGTGGCTGACAGATTATGTGGTCACCGAACAAGGCATCGCGAACCTCAGGGCGAAGTCACAACGCCAGAGAGTCAACGAGATTCTTTCGATAGTCCATCCAGATCACAGAGCTGATCTCAAGAAGGCGGCCGAGAAAGCTTTTTGGCCTTGATTTGACCCGGTGAATTCATCTTGACGATGGCACGAAACCGAAGTCAACATACCCAACTGCCCTCGTAATCTGCCAGGAGGACAACAGATGAGATTGGAAGGAAAGGTAGCGCTGGTAACCGGGAGTGGCCGGGGGATCGGCAGGGAAACCGCCCTTACACTTGCCAGAGAGGGAGCTGACGTCATAGTAAACGACCTGTCCATTGAGACGGCGGAAAAGGTAGCAGGCGAAGTCAGGGCACTTGGACGCCGGGCGTTGCCTGTGGTCGCAGACGTTTCCAACAGCGGTGACGTCAACCGGATGGTCGAGCAAGCCGTGAGTGAGTTCAAAAGAATAGACATCCTGGTCAATAATGCTGGCATCATCAGGGTGGCCCGATCTGAGTCATTGGGCGAGGCTGATTGGGACAAAATAATGGACGTTAATCTTAAGGGGCAGTTTCTCTGCGCCCAGGCGGTTGGCAGACACATGATCAGGCAAAGACAGGGCAAGATAATCAACATAGTGTCAATGGCCGGCCACCGCGGCAATCCTAAAGGTCTTGCTTACGCTGTCAGCAAGGGGGGCGTCCTGCAACTGACAAGGACACTGGGCGTAGAATGGGCACGATACAATATCAATGTGAACTCGGTTACGCCAGGCATGACCCTCACCGAGTTAGTCAAAGACTCAGGTGTAGACGTGGAAGCGATGGCAAAGAAGATACCCATCGGGCGGGCAAACAAGCCCGAGAACATAGCCAACGCCATATTGTTCCTGGCCTCTTCGGAATCTGACAACATTGTTGGGCAGGATATCGTGGTGGATGGGGGACTGCTGGCTGCCCATCCTTCTTACCAGCCGTAACCGTTTGAAGGCGCTTCTCGCCGAAGCAGCCGTCTGGACGGAATAGGAAAGGGGTCACAACCATGCTTTTGAAAGCAAACGCAATTGTGTTTGCCGGGAGTTTCTGTGTCATGGTGATCGAGTTGGTCGCCGGAAGGATCCTGGCGCCTTACATCGGCGTCTCTCTGTTCACCTGGACCAGCATCATCGGCGTTATCCTGGCCGGCATCGCTCTCGGCAACTACCTAGGGGGCAAGGCGGCAGACAGGTACCCTTCTCCCCACATGCTGACGGCGATCTTCTTTGCTGGCAGCCTGTTCACTATCGCCGTCCCCGCCGTAACCAAGCTGGTTGCCACCGCTCCCTGGTTCGGCACGCTGCCGCTCATGCTCAACTTCACTCTGCGGACGTTTTGTGTCTTCTTCCTCCCGGCTGTTGTGCTCAGCATGGTCTCGCCGTATGCAATCAAGCTGACGCTAAGCGACCTGCGCCGAACGGGTGGTGTGGTGGGTTCGATATACGCCTTCTCGACGATGGGTTCGATATTGGGCACTTTCATGACCGGTTTCTACCTGATACCCACGTTTGGCGTGAGGTCTCTGGTATGGCTGGTAGGTGCGGTGCTGCTTCTGACCGGAATCGCGTCCTGGCTGGCCTGGAGAGTCAGCAATCGCTGGCGGCCGTCTGTTGCCAATGTCGCCCTCTGGGCAGGCGGCCTGTTGACGATCGCGGCATTCGTCGGTGGCTTTCAATTGAGGGAAAGGTGGCAGGAGCATTTCATAAAGGAATCCAACTACTACAGCATCAAGGTGCTCGATTCCAGCGAGGACAAGAACGTGAAGGTGCTGGTCCTTGACAGGCTCGTCCACAGCTACTCCATTCCAGACGACCCGCTCTATCTCAAATACGACTACCTGAAGATATTCACTGAGGCCATAGGCTACATCTCGAGGGACAACCCGGCGCCAAGGGTCGTTCACCTCGGTGGAGGCGGATATTCGCTGCCCCGGTACCTGGAGGCCGTCTACCCTCAAAGCACAAACGATGTCGTGGAGATCGACCCGGCGGTGACCCTGGTTGCGCAACAGAATCTCGGCCTGTCTCCAGACTCCAAGATACGTACCTATAACCGGGACGCGCGGCTCTACTTGAGCCAACGCGATGCGAAGGACAAGTACGACATCGCAATCGGCGACGTTTTCAATGACTTCTCAACACCCTATCATCTGACGACACTTGAGTTTGCCAGGCTGGTAAAGGCCAATCTGAAGGAAGGGGGCATATACATGGTCAACATAATAGATGATTCCGTCCGCGGCCGGTATATGCCATCGCTTGCCTACACGCTACTCCAGGCCTTCGACCACGTATTCATCCTTAACGCTTCAGAAGACTGGCAACGCGGCGGGACCAGCACGTACGTTATCGCCGCCACCGACATGAAAGTGGACGCCCTGGCATACAGGGAGTTCGTCACTGCGGGTGGGACCCGGTCAGCAGCGGCGTATGTTCAGGATGAACTGAACCTGAAGCAGTACCTCCAGCAGAGGAACCCTGTCCTGCTGACCGATAACTATGCCCCAACAGACGCCATGGTAGCCCCTCTCATCCGGTAGATACCAATGCCATCCCCACGGGTGGGCCCGGGGCCCGTGCCCCTTCCAAAGGTGAATCCATGGTCAAACCGCTGCTCTGCGCAATCTACGAAGAAACCTGCTCCGGGCAGGTCGCTTCTTTTGGTGGGGGAAGGATGCAACTGGTTAGCTACTCTTCTTTTACCACCGGTGTGTTCCAGCCCTCGTATTTCCTCAGCAAACCCTCCCAATTACGGGGGAATTTCACTGCCCTGGTGACGAAGTATGCGGGCCCGTATCCCCAGGTGCTTATGTAAGCACAGAACATCACACCCATTCCTCCAGCCACAACGATCTTGAGGCTTTCCGGCTGAGCGACCAGGGGAGCCAGGGCCTCGGGGTCGGCCTTGCCCCTTTCTACAAGCCAGTCCGGTATCCGGACCGGGCCCAGTTGCTCTGCCTTCGGTTCCATGCCTTCGAAGAAGATTCGACAGGGCACCTGCATGGCTTCATACAGTATTCTCTGCAGATCGCTCCTGGATTTCCGCGCCTTACGGACGAATTCGAATAGCGTCGGGTTTATCAATATCAGATTGTCCATGCCCCAGTTTTGGGCTGTCTTATCATACTTAGCCCTGGCCTGTGCGGTCAGAAGTTCTACGAGCTTATCCAGGGAGCCTTGATGGGACAATGCCACATCGACCTGCCATGAATGTGTCGGCATAACACTGAGAGTGGGCTGGTCGCAGGTGAAACCTTCAGCGACACGGATAGGCTCCCAAAACCCGCCGTACCCGCTTTCGTTTTCCGCCATGAGGGTAACGTATTTGAAGGGACTGCCCAGAGGTTTCATGTCGTTCTTGCCCGGCCAACTGTGCCCCAGATTGATCATGATCAGCCTTATGGAGCGGCCGATAGTTGCATTGGCCCGCCAGCCCGGACCAATGGTGCTGAAGCTGTCGTTAATGTTCAATTGCTCAATGAGCTTGGGCCCGCTGGCAATGAGAAGAGGCGACACCAGACCTGCAGTGCATTGGACGCCGCGCAGGTCAGAACGCGGGTCAGTCAACGCTTCTACCGCCGCCAATATGACCGGAAGATACTGGGGAAGGCATCCAGCCATCACCGCATTGATGGCGATCTTTTCTACCGTAGCTTTGCCGCGTCCCGGCTCGACCACGGCGACTACATGATCGGCAGCGAGATCGGTCCCTTCCAGCATCCTGTGTACCGCCTCTTCCGTAGGCGGGACCAGGGGAAGGCCGTCGCTCCAGCAATGTTGCAGAAAGTGCTTCTCCATGTTCTGTACGGCTTCGTCCCAGGTTACACCGCTGAATCGGAGAAGCTCCGGTTGTTCCTCTGTTACCACTTGTACTGGCGGTGGCAGCCTCTGGCTCAGCGCTGCAATAATCTGGTCAGCCAGTTGCTCGCCAAGCCCCATCTCCTGGATTTCATTCAGTTGTGGACCCCTTGGCGTTGGAAGCACCGATAGAGAGAGGGCCACTCCTTCAGCCCCGGCGTTGAACCTGGCGTCACCTTCAAAACCCCTGGCAACTATCATAGTCACCGGCTTGCCCAGCTTCTCTACCCTGGCTGCGTCACGCGCAGTCTTAGCCGTGCAGGAACCTCAGTCGCCTATTAAGGCGACAGCGCCATCTGCATATTCAGCCAACGCGGTTATCTTAGACTCGTTCAGCTCCGGGGCATCGGCGAATGGCACCCTCCATACACGTATTTCAATGTCAGGGATGCGTTTCTTCAGCGCCGCCTGAACGAAAGGCAGCAGCACTTCTCCCGACGTTTTGCCGTTCGATAGTACTCCAATCCTTTTGCCAGCCAGCGTGTTGAGGCGGGAGACGCTGGCTGTCTGCCGGGAAGCTGCGGTCTCACCCCTTGGATTGAGCACTGTCAAGATTACGCCGCCCTTTTCCATAAGGCTCCTTTCCCGTTAACAGCCTGCTTCGTGTTCCCACGACATGGCTTCGTCAGCTCCCTGCATGAACATGCCCTGTTCACGAAAGCAAGGGAATCAGTTCGTCGCTCACGTTGTCCACGGTTTCAAGGCGATAAAGGGTTTCCAGCGCTGCCTCTATCTTATCGGAGCGCAGAAGCCGGGAGCAGAAACTGCGGAATTTGTTCCTTAGCTGCTCATCCGACATCCTGGTCTCCTCCAACCACGGATCGCCCCAGGCATAGTCGCTGCTGGCGCGGTAGACCTGGCCCCTTGCCGATACTGTCACTGTGGTAGGGATGCGCTTCAACCGGCTCACCCTGCTGATATCGTCAGCCATCACTTTGAGATTCGACCTGTCCGCCTCGACCTTCACCCTGCTGGCAAATTCAAACAACCGATGGTCCTTCATCCTCTCCGGGCTTTGCCATTCCGGACTCAGCTCCAAACCGTAAGCGGTTGCGGCCAGGGCCAGCGGGATACTGAACTGCATGTCGATCTGCGTCTGCGGTTCGCAAAGGCCAGAGAGCCAGGGCATAGCCACAACGGGCAAGGTCTTGACCTCGACCCTTTCGATTTCCCCGGGCGTCAGGACCTGTTCCCTTATTATCTGCCGCAATAGATCAACGGAGTGGTGGGCATAGCGGCCTGCCGCATACGGTTTGATCGATGTTTCAGTAATCCACCACCTTTCCCGCAGATCACCAAGCAGGCGTCCCCAATCAAACTCTGAGGCGCCTGCCAGCTTCCAGTAGCCCAGGTCGCCGTCAAAAAACGCCGGGTCTGCGCTGAAACCCAGGCGTGCCATCTGCGAGGCAACGATTCCGACAAATCCCATGGAGGCATACGGCGCGTATTTGACCATGGGCTTCCCGGAAGGGACCTGTTGAAATCTCGAACGAGCCATCGGGGAGGCATAACCGGCGATACCGAAGGCGCTGGCCAACTGTGCCACGTCAAGCTTGAAGGCTTTGCCGGCGGCGGCCACGGCGGCAAACGTTTCCCAGCCCATTCCGAGGTTAGGGGCAAACTCCACGGAACCTGTTCCGGTTATTCTGCTGTGCGGAAGTGAAAGCCCGATACGCGCCCCAACATCGTAGCCTATAGCAACCGCGGTAATCAGGTCCTTGCCATCCAGCCCCAGGCTTTCCACGACGGCCAGCGCCGGAAAGACGGCACATACGGCATGATGGCTGAAGAAAAGCAGGGTCTCATCGGTGTCGAGAACGTTTCCCAGATAGGTATTGGCGAAGGCAGCGCTGGCCGGCGAGACCTTGCCTCCATTTGCCATGATACTTGACTCGGGCGGCCCGCCAAGTGTTTTTGCCATGTCCACGACGGTTTTTCCACCGTCAAGCGAAGTGCCGCCGACGGCGCAGGCAATGGAATCGCAGATTATCCTCCTGGTGTCATGGACTACCTCCGGAGGCAGGTCGTCAAAACTTGTGTCCCTGATGAACCCGGCAAGGCAGGCGGTAGCACCTTCTCCCTCTTGCATTCGTTCCTCCCGACCGAGACTCACGCAGTTACCTAAAATAGGCGCATTTCGTACTTTTGTCAAGGGCTCCTGCTCCATATGAACGCGCACGAGCTGCGCCCGTGAGTTCCCGTCTTGGGGCGCGGCCAATGGTAAAACATGGGGAGAAGTGGCGGACGATGAAACATGGACATGAATAGATATACCGAAAAGTGTCAGGATGCCATTTCCGTTGCCCAGAAGCTGGCCGAAGGGAGGCGCCACACTCAACTTGAGCCGGAGCATCTGCTCATGGCCCTGATTGACCAGGAAGGCGGTGTCGTGCCACAGATTCTGGGCAAGCTCGGTGTGGACAATACCCAGGTGAAACACCAACTTGAAAACGAACTGGACAACATGGCAAGAGCCCACGGGCCGAGCCAGGTCTATCTCTCGCCACGCTCAAAGCAGGTCCTGGATGCCGCCGAAAAGGAAGTGGGCGCTTTCAAGGATGAATATATGAGCACCGAGCATCTGCTCATCGCCATGGCCGATAAGGAGACGGGCGCCGCCGGGCGCATCCTCCAGGGGTTTGGTGTCACAAGAGATCGCATCTACCAGGTGTTAGCATCAATCCGCGGCAACCAGAGGGTTACCGACCCCAATCCGGAGGGTAAGTACCAGTCATTAGAGAAGTACGGGCGTGACCTGACCGAGATTGCCCGCCGCGGCAAGCTTGACCCGGTGATAGGGCGCGATGAGGAAATCCGCCGAGTCATACAAGTCCTTTCCCGTCGCACCAAGAATAACCCGGTGCTCATTGGCGAACCCGGCGTGGGCAAGACGGCTATTGCAGAAGGGTTGGCGCAGCGCATCGTCCGTGGTGATGTGCCGGAGGGGTTGAAGAATAAGCGCCTGGTGGCGCTTGACCTCGGGGCGCTGGTTGCAGGCGCAAAGTACCGGGGCGAATTTGAAGAACGTCTGAAGGCGGTGCTCAAGGAAGTCGAGCAGGCTCAGGGTGAGGTTATCCTGTTCATCGACGAGCTTCATACGGTTGTCGGCGCAGGCGCAGCCGAGGGCGCTATGGATGCCTCCAACATGCTGAAACCGATGCTGGCACGGGGTGAACTGCATTGTATCGGTGCTACCACACTGAACGAGTACCGCAAGCACATTGAAAAGGACGCCGCATTAGAACGGCGCTTTCAGCCTGTAATTGTAACGGAGCCTTCGGTTGAAGATACCATCTCAATCCTGCGCGGCCTGCGGGAACGCTATGAGGTGCACCATGGCGTGCGCATCAAGGACACGGCTCTGGTAGCTGCAGCCGTGCTCTCCAATCGTTACATAAGTGACCGCTTTCTGCCGGACAAGGCCATCGACCTTGTCGACGAGGCTGCGGCCAAGCTGCGCACTGAAATTGACAGCGTTCCGACAGAACTGGATGAGGCGCAGCGGCGCATCATGCAGCTTGAGATAGAGCGCGAAGCTCTCAAGAAGGAGAAGGAACCTGCCTCTGCAGAGCGGCTGGAAAACATGGAAAAGGAGATTGCCGATCTAAAAGAGGAAGGGGCCAGGCTCCGGGCGGGGTGGCAACAGGAAAAGGATGCCATACAAGAACTGCAGAAACTTAAGGAGAAGAGAGAACAGGCACTACATGACATAGAGAGAGCGGAGAGCATGGGCAACCTGGAGCAGGCTGCCAAGCTCAAGTACGGCACTCTTGTCGAAGTGGAGAATCAGGTGAAGGAGAGAGAAGAGCAGTTTGCTGCCAAGAAAGGGCAGAGGCTGCTCAAAGAGGAAGTGGACGAACAGGATATCGCGGAGGTGGTAAGCCGCTGGACCAGTATCCCGGTGAGCCGCCTCATGGAGGGCGAGATTCAAAAGCTGCTCCACATGGAAGAGCGGATGCATATGCGCGTCGTTGGTCAGGATGATGCCATAAATGCGGTGGCCAATGCTATCCGGCGGGCCAAGGCCGGCCTCCAGGACCCCAATCGTCCCTTGGGCAGCTTCATATTCCTCGGCCCCACCGGGGTGGGTAAGACGGAACTGGCACGCACCCTGGCCCAGTTTCTCTTTGATGATGAACGGGCAATGGTACGTCTCGATATGTCGGAATACATGGAGAAACACACGGTATCACGCCTGATCGGCGCTCCGCCCGGCTACGTAGGCTATGAAGAGGGCGGTCAGCTAACCGAAGCGGTGCGCCGCAAGCCATTTACGGTGGTATTGCTCGACGAGATAGAAAAGGCTCATCCCGACGTCTTCAATACTCTGCTACAGATATTAGATGATGGCCGTCTTACCGACGGCCACGGCCGCACGGTTGACTTCAAAAACACTGTGCTCATTATGACCAGCAACCTGGGCAGCCAATCGATTGCCGATCTGGGGACTGGCCAGGAAGAGGAAATCAGGAAGAGGGTTATGGAAGCGCTGAAAGCCCAATTCCGTCCTGAGTTCCTCAACCGTGTGGATGAGATAATAACCTTCCACCAGCTCAGCCGACAGCACATCAAGCTGATTGTGGACTTACAGTTTGACCAGCTCAAGAAACGCCTGGCCGACCGTCACATCGAGATAGAACTCGCCGAAGCGGCCAGGGAACTCCTGGTGAAAGAAGGATATGATTCGTCATACGGGGCTCGCCCGCTGAAGCGTACGATCCAGCACATGGTGCTCGACTCCCTGGCCGTCAAAGTGCTCGAAGGGGTGTTCAAGGATGGCGATAATGTTGTAGTCGATGCCAAAGCAGGCAAAATCCTCTTTCGGCGGAAAGTAGACATGTCACAGTGATGCGCAGCCCGGCACGACGCGAACAGTGGGCTCTGTGGTCCGCGCTTACATGCCGACAATGTGATTGACTTGCACAGAAAGCGTACTGGTCAAGAAGTTAGAGTCAAGATAGCTGGATTCGGGTGCGATACATTGGAATCACCTCTGGGCACGAGCTGCGCCCGTGATCTCGTTCGTATGGATGCCGTGCACCTGCCACGCGCCGGGTGCTTCAATAAGCAGTATGCCGGCACGGCCACCCAATTATGTAATGCTGTTCCAAAGTGGACGCCCTGGCCTACGGAGAGGCCGCCTGCCAAACGCCTTCTTTGTTTACTGAGTGTCCGGCCCGGTTTGTCCCCGTAGGGATGCATCCGACTTCATTGACAGGGAAATGCGTTTGCGTTCCAGATCTATCGTGAGCACCGTGACGGTAACCTTCTGATTGATGCTGACCACATCAGCCGGGTTATTCACGAATTCATCAGACAGTTCGCTAATGTGGACGAGCCCGTCCTGGTGCACACCGATGTCAACAAAAGCTCCAAAATTGGTCACATTGGTTACGATTCCAGCCAGCTTCATTCCCGGGGTGAGCCGGTCAATCGTCCTGACGTCCGCGGAGAAGGCGACCGCCTCAAACTGTTCACGAGGGTCACGACCCGGCTTGGCCAGCTCTACCATGATGTCCTGCAATGTCGGCAACCCGTACTCTTCCCCGGTGTAACTCTCCAGATTAATCCGGCGGCGCAAATCATCGCGGCGCATAAGGTTGGCCACGCTGCAGCCCATGTCCCTGGCCATGCGCTCTACAATATGATAGCTTTCCGGATGCACAGCACTTGCATCGAGCGGGTTTTCGGCATGATCAATACGGAGAAACCCGGCGGCCAGCTCAAACGCCTTCGGTCCCAGCCGGGATACCTTCTTGAGGTCTGCGCGGCTGCGGAACGGGCCGTTCTCGTTTCTGTGGGCGATAACGTTTCTTGCCAGTGTGGGGCCAAGGCCCGAAACATAGGTTAGAAGCTGTTGACTGGCAGTATTTACCTGCACACCGACCTCATTTACACAGCTCATGACCGTTTCGTCGAGATTGCTCTTGAGCCTGCCCTGATCAACATCATGCTGGTATTGGCCTACCCCGATGGCCTTGGGGTCTATCTTCACCAGTTCCGCAAGAGGGTCCAGCAGCCGCCGCCCAATGGATACCGCCCCGCGCACGGTGATATCCTGGTCCGGGAACTCTTCGCGGGCCACGGCAGATGCAGAATAGACCGATGCGCCGCTTTCATTGATCATGACGACCGGCATTGTGTGCGGTAAGCCCAGCCCGCGAATGAATTCTTCGGTCTCCCGGCTGGCCGTGCCGTTGCCAATGGCAATAGCTTCAATGTGAAATCTTTGTATGAGATCGAGTATCGTTCGGCTGGCTTCCTCACTCCGCGCCGCCGACTGGCCAACGTAGATGACGGCATTGACTAATAGCCTGCCCTGAGGGTCCAGGCAGACCACCTTACAGCCGGTCCGATAACCAGGGTCGATGGCCAGTACGGCCCGCGGCCCCAGCGGTGGAGCCATGAGCGTTTCACGCAGATTGCGCGCAAAGACCCGGAGCGCCTCGTCATCTGCGCGCTCTTTGAGCTGTTGACGAATATCAGTTTCAATAGAGGGCGCCATTAACCTCGGATAGCTATCCTCTATCGCCAGAACCACCTGTGCCGAGTTGACACCGGTACTCCTAACAAAGCGTCGGTGCAGGAATGACAGCGCCTTTTCTCGGGGCGGTCTTATCGTGAATTTCAGGAACCCCTCGTTCTCGCCGCGCAACATTGCCAGCATCCGGTGACTTGGCACACGGGCAACCGCCTCCTGCCAGTCATAATAGTTGCTGTATTTGATGCCTTCCCCTTCCTTACCCTTGACCACGCTTGATTGAATGATGCCTTCCCTGTAAAAAAGGCTGCGAATGAACTGCCTTGCCCGGGTGTCTTCATTGACCCGCTCGGCGATGATGTCACGCGCTCCGGCCAGCGCATCCTCAATAGAACCAACACCCTTTTCAATGTTCACGAACGCCAGGGCCTCGTGTGACGGATCAGCAACCTCCTGGGCCAGTATCAGATCGGCGAAAGGTTCAAGACCTTTCTCTTTAGCCATGGTAGCCCTGGTACGCCGTTTGGGGCGGTAGGGAAGGTAAATATCCTCCAATGAGGTCAGGGTCGCTGCCGATTCGACGGAACTGCGCAAGCCGGATGTGAGTACATTCTGTTCTTCAAGTGATTTCAGTATCGCCTGGCGCCGGCTGTCGAGCGCTGCCAGCCGTGCCAGGCCATCCCGTATTTCGCTAAGTACCACCTCGTCAAGTGACCCGGTTTTCTCCTTGCGATAACGTGCAATGAATGGAATAGTCGCTCCCGCATCAAGTAAGGACCTGACGGTCTCTACCTGCTGTTGTGTGACTCCCACCTGGCTGGCAATGGTCAGCTCATGAGTTTCAAGCATCGTGCTATTATCTCATAGAACCAGGTTGGACTGAGACTCTCTCTGGTACCAGCCGATTCAGGCCAAGCGGCTCCTCTCCTCCACCCCAATCACCCCAACCCGGGTCAGACAGAAGCACAAGGGCGCATAGCCGTACCTGGACCCTCGGAAGCTGCAGGATCATCTCTGGCTCTTGAAAAAGAGGCAGGGCCATAATAGAATCGAGGTTGGGAGGAGGCCCGTATGCCAGCGCCACTACCCGGACGCAGTGAGTTCAACAGGATTACTCCATCTGAGATCACACCGGAGCACCTTTACCTTTCCCGACGCGAATTCCTGGCAGGCGGGAGTGCTCTGCTGGCAAGCACTTTTGCTCTCTCGGCCTGTACGCAGCCGGGTTCCACGCCTTCACCATCGGCTACCGGCTTCTGCGATTCAGCCTTTGCCAGCAAGACCACAGATGAACTGGGAGCCAAACTGACCCCCTGCCTGGATATCACTAACTACAACAACTACTATGAGTTCTCGCTTGAAAAAGAAGATGTGGCACCTCTGGCGCGTAATCTCAAGACCTCCCCCTGGGAGGTAGCGGTGGGAGGACTGGTCAACAGACCGCGTACCTACGGCCTTGAGGACCTTCTGCGAAAGTTTCCATCCGAGGAACGCATCTACCGAATGCGCTGCGTTGAAGCCTGGTCCATGGTTATCCCATGGCTGGGGTTTCCTTTGGCCGCATTGCTCAAGGAGGTTGAGCCAGCTTCGACAGCAAAGTACGTCAGATTTGAAACGCTCCATGATCCGAAACAGATGCCGGGTCAAAAGGCGGGCGTGCTCAACTGGCCTTACGTCGAGGGGTTGCGCCTGGACGAGGCAATGCATGATCTGACCATATTGGCGACAGGGCTTTATGGCAAGTCGCTGCCACCACAGGACGGTGCGCCGATCCGCCTCGTCGTGCCCTGGAAATACGGCTTCAAGAGCATCAAGTCAATTGTGAAAATAGACCTCGTGGAAGAACCGCCTGTTTCGGCATGGATGGAAGCTTCTCCACGAGAATATGGCTTCTATGCTAATGTTAATCCCGACGTGACACATCCCCGGTGGTCGCAAACAAGTGAGCGGCGCATTGGCCAGCTTGAGCGCATGAGAACCCTCCCCTTCAACGGGTATGCTGACCAGGTTGCCCATCTCTATGCCGGCATGGACCTGAAGAAGTTCTTCTAGTGCGGAGACCTGGATTAGCCTGGTTCCAGATTCTCGTCCACATCTTCGCGCTGGCCCCGCTCGTCCGGCTCCTCTGGGACTTCACCCAGGGCCAGCTTTCTGCTGACCCGATACGGGAAATCCAGCTCAGAACAGGCAGACATGCGCTGGACCTGCTGGTGCTTACGCTGGCGTGTTCACCCATCTACAACGTATTTGGACTCAAGGCTGCCCTACAACTTCGCCGCCTGTTCGGGCTATACGCCTTCGGCTATGCCAGCCTGCATTTTCTGAATTTCATCGGGCTGGACTATGGGTTCGATCTTGCCCTGATCCGGGCAGACGTGGCTGACAAGCGGTTCATAATCGCTGGCTTTGCGGCTTTCCTGATCTTGTTGGCCCTGGCGGCTACGCCGATTGAAGGAATGAAAAGGCGATCAAGCAGGAATTGGCGACGTCTGCACCGGCTGGTCTATGCGGCCGCGCTCCTGGCAGCGCTACATTTCGTGTGGCAGACCAAGGCAGATTTCCTCGTACCGTTATTGTACAGCGCGGTGGTGGTCCTGTTGCTCATACTGCGCATTCCGATTATTGAACAATGGGCAAGACTGCCCAGCAAATGGCTGAAAAGGAGGCAGGGTAACCAGTCCAGTTCCCAATCCCATTGACCGGAAACTTATGTCGTTGTCAAATATTGGCAATCAGGCTATTGATGGTCTCCATCGCGTTGTTGATACTGATCGCGTATCCTATGCTTTCGACGCCGCTTTCTACCAGCTTGGCATTGGTAATTCCAATGACCTCGCCGTCAAGGTTGACGAGCGGTCCGCCTGAGTTGCCGGGATTAATTGCGGCATCGGTCCCGATCAATCCGGACAGCCTGCTGCCATCACTGAAGGCAACCGAGGTATTCAGACGGCTGACCCAGCCACCGGTCATGTTAATGCCCAGTCCCAGGGCATTGCCGATCGCAGCCACCGGTTGCCCCACCCGAAGCTTACTGGAATCGCCTATTTTGACTGCCGGCAAATCCTGAGCGTCGATTCTGATTACAGCGAGGTCAGTCGCCGCGTTGGTCCGCACGGCGGTGGAAGCGAAAGTGCGGCCATCTGCCAGTGTTACCCTGATGTTGGTTGCATCTGCAATCACGTGGGTGTTGGTCACAATGAGCCCGTTTTTGTTGATGACCCATCCTGATCCAGCGGCCCGCTGAGTGACTCTCCGTCCGGGGAACACCGTTACTACTGTCTCTGTCTCGATGACAACGACGGAAGGTTTCACCGTGTCGGTTGCCCTGGCAAAGTTCACGGCTGCACCGAGACCACTATTCTGAGCTTGCTGAAGGCTGCTTACGGCCCCCGCCAAACGTGATACATCTTCAGCCATGGTCCGGTAGGTCCCGTTCAGAGAAGTGACCCCATCCCTGGTGTTGCTGACATCGGTTTGCAGATTACCGATGGAACTGGACAGGCCGGGAATGCTCTCCGCCAGAGTCTGAAACGCCGCGCTCAACGAGGCGACGTCATCTTCTATGTCAGCAACATCAGATTGGAGACCGGCAATAAGGGCTGCGTCGTTGCCAACAACCGTGTCCAGCCTGAAGTACAGAAGGCCGTTGCCGACGACACTCGTGAAGAGAACAACCACTAACAGGGGGGTAATCCACTTTTTCATACTTCACCTTCTGATATGGCCAGTCGGGGTTATGGGACATCTTCCCTCGCTAATTCTAGCAGACCTCCGATGGCTGCTCCCACCGGTGGTGAGAGGAAGACCCCTGCCGGGTTTGTCTGTCTTTTCGAAATGGGATATAGTCTGAACAGGCTTCAGTGAGCGATGGGGAGCGGGACCATAAAACAATACCGGTTGCCGGTCATAATGTCATCAACCTGGCGTTGAGGCAGAGAACAGGTGCATGGCGGAAGTCACGGTATACCTTTGAACTATCGAGAGCCTTCACGTGGACTGGGGAAGGCGGGGCACCGTTGCGGTATTCTTGTGGGACACGGGAATACGGAAAAGGGATTCTGACAAACGGCGACGGCGGAAACCAGTCCCAACGCGCAAGACCTTCAACGGATAACAGGCACGGAGTAGTCTGCTAACCCTGCTACGGGTTTCGTACAGGCCCAAAGACAATATCAGGATTATGCAGCTTCTCGAAGTCACATTGGCAGCAGTTCGTAGACCGCTACTTTGCCACCTTCCGGAATGCTCGGGCATCCCCTGGCCATGGCGGTAGCAGCATCCATGCTGTCAGCTTTGATAACGCTATACCCGGTTATTGGATTGGCACCGGTAGCCCTGACTCCAACCTTGCTGACGGTCTTGCCCGGGACCGTCGGTGCCCCGGGTTCAACCACAGCTTTGCCCAGTTTGCCAAACCATGCCATCCACTGGTCCATTGATTTCTTCTGCCCGGCAGGCGTTGCCGCCATCATGCCTCCGTAGTAGACGAACAGGTATTTCGCCATGTTGCCCTCCTCGAATGCGGTTCATTCCACTAATGCTAGCATGCGATTCGTGAATATGTCCTCAAATTGGCCGGGAAGAGCTTGCAGAACTATGTCTTCCTGGTTTCTCCATCGCCCGGTTCTGCGTGACGATGGTCTCCAACTACCGGTTCGTCTCGGGGCGCCTTAAGGACCTTTCGGTCATAGCCTGATCGAGCCGGCAATCAGGGCTTCGGCCTCAGCGACGGGCTTCCGAGGAAGAATGCGAAGGTCGCGGACGATCAAGTCCACAATCCCTGCGGCGTCGTCCAATGCGAACTGGGGGACACCTGCTTCCAGCGGTTCGTCAGTTGCCACCGCCAGTAAGCCGGGCCCAGGGGACCTCAGGGGCTGACGAAGTTCACGGCGGTGGACCTCGATCCTGGGCAGCATTGTCTGATGAAACCCTTCGACGAGCACCAGGTCGAATTCGCCGACCAAGTGGGAAAGGACTTCATCCAGTGCCGGAGGCCTGCTTACAACAGACGTAGTCATGATCCGCGAACCGCTGCACAGCAACACGGCATCGCTACCCGCCCTGGCCATGCGCCAGCTATCCTTCCCTGGCGCGTCCCATTCCACTTCCTTGTGGGTATGTTTCACTACCGCGATGCGATAACCTCGCCCTTTCAATACGGGGACAAGCTTTTCCATAAGCGTCGTCTTGCCGGTCCCTGATCGGCCCACGACGCAAAGTATCGGGGGCATTTCCGTGTTTCCATTCAACATTGGTTCTCTCTCTCCAGCCAAACGCTCTCACTGAGCCAGCACTTTGTCCAGTGCTTCTTCGACTGTGACCGTTTCTTGTTCGGTCATCTCTTGTTTGTCGCCAGGCGATTCTTCTGCCTCAACAACCAGATCCGGAGCGAACTGTCCGGCAAGTTCCCTGGCTTTCTTCATATCGGCGGGGCTGTTGACGTTAAAGAAACTCAGGTGCCATGGATCAAACCGTTCCACCTCATCCTGCTCCACGAACCGGACCCGGACGCAGTCCAGAAAGCAGTAGGCCACCAGCCTCCCTTCCTGGAGGTGGCGCTCGATTGCCGGCAGACAGTCCTTCGAGTAGACCGCATGAAGTGGTTCGAGCTTTCCTGAAAGGCGGGGGATGACCACATCAAAGCCTGTTCGTAGGTTCAGCAGGTACTGGAGCAGGCCACAATTGAGGAAGGGCATGTCGCATGCGACTACAAGCGAGTGGTGCCCGGTAGCTGCCAGCAGGCCGGCGTGAATTCCGCCAAGAGGACCCTGTCCGTTCTGCAAATCCGATATGACGCGGGCATCCATTCGGACGGCGTCCATTTGCTGCGCCAGCAGTTCATTGGTCACAAGGATTGTCTCGCGCAATCCCCTTAGCCGGTGAACGGCGCTTTGGACCAAGCTTTCCCGTCCGATGAGTTCGAATGCCTTGTCTTTGCCAAACCGCCTACTCCTGCCCCCGGCAAGGACGATACCTGTAACTTCGGCAAACTGCAGCACCGGTCCGGTTGCGGGCTCCTGCAGGGCTTGGACAGCAGCCTTCGAGTCGGGTGTCAGGACAAAGTGACCGGACATGGTTTGCCCCCTAGCGCTCTGGCTTCCGCGCTGCCTGCGCGGGCTGAGTAACCGCCCTTTCGAACTTCTGCTCGGCAAATTCACTCTCACCAGCCCTGGCCTTCTTGAACTCGCGTATGCTCTTTCCCATCGCGGACCCGATTTGAGGTATTCTTCCGACACCAAAGATAATGAGGACGATAATCAGGATTATCGCAAGTTCTGGCACTCCCAATTTTGGCATTTGACTGACCTCCAACGCGTTCCTGCCGGGCTCCGGCTTATGTTCTCCAGCCGGGAGTGGTTTCGGCTAAGGCTCCGTCCTAACAGTGCCCACGACCGCGGCCGGCGGCGACGGCACAACGCTGACGCTGTTCTTCCTAGTCCTGAGTATCCCGAAGGACAACGGGCCCCTATTTCCGCGGGACAGTAAGCGGATCAGCCCATAAATGAGCATGCCCGTGCCAAAACCGATAGCAAGGTTGGTGGTAACAAAGGCTATGACTGCAACGCACAGGGCCACCACTATCTCGGGAATGTTCTTTAGGTCCCTGATGAAAAGCCCGTGCTGGATACCCACAAAGGCCACGAGCACACCAAGCGTTGAATATGGTATCAGGGCCAATATCGGCAATACGTTCCCATCTACGAAAATGGCCAGGACTAAGAGCATGCCGCCGATGGCCAATGGTGCCGCACCTGTCCTAGCTCCCAACCGAAAGTGGGCGGTGAAGCCTCCCGATCCATGGCATACCGGTACGCCGCCGAGGAAACCAGCAAGGGCATTCCCTATCCCCATTGTGGTCAGCAAATTCCTGTGACTAACCCGTTGTGCGTTGGCCCCATAGTAGGTTTTGGCGGTGTCCGCGGCGGCAAACACCGCGTTTCCCAGGGTTAGCGGTATTTGCGGTATCACAAGCAAGATGAAGGCTGTCGAAAGGTCGGAGAAACTAGGGACCGCCAATGTCGGGAAGCTGAGACCCATCTTCACGTCCCGCAATCCAGGTAATGATCCCCAGAATAACCCTATGACAGCACCAGCCCCTAAAACTGCCAGAGAGGCTGGGAATCTTCCGTTACGCAAGAGAAGAACGAAGACGACAGCCATGAAGACCGCCAGAAACCATCCCATTGACAATGAGACTCCAGCCAGATTTATGACAACATTTCCGCCGCCCGCGACTATCTGCTGCCTGGATATCAGCGATATCCCAGCTTTCAACAGGATAAGCGCAAGCCCTAACTGTATGCCCCTGACAATCGCCTTGGGGAACAGTCTGGCCATCGGCCCCATTATCCCCGCCACAGCCAACCCGAGAAGAATAACGGCCATCAGCAGACCCGAGGCCGAAACGACACTGGCCGAAAGGCCCATGGCAATAGCTATGGCGGAGACAGCTTTCAATGGCTGTACTGGCACGGGTAGCTGGTAAAACAGTCCCACCAGGATGTACGTCAGGCCCACAACCAGGAACACGCTCGTGGGATCCATGCGGTTGAGAGAGATTAAGGCGATCGAAAGAGGAAGGAGCGTTCCCAGGTCCCCAACAGCCCCACCAAGTTCGAAGAAGTTGAAGCGGAAACCTCCGCTACCCGACCTTTTGCCGTCGTTGCTGATCAGGTTATTCGGATTGTGAGGTCTCTTCTTCTCTCTCCAGGTTCTCAGTTTCAGCATCGGTCTCGCCTCAACCAAGGTCTGTCCCCAGAAGACCTTCGATTCCAGGCCCGGTAATTGTAGAAACAAATAGCGAGCGTTGATGTGAGGGAAAACGCTGAATACTGCCAGTCGGCTGTCGGGGAAAACACTGAAAATGGGGGTGTCCGGAGGCCAAGATTGAAGGAGGAGGGAAGCGGGACGTTAAGAGGTACCCGGGTTCTCAAAAGACTCTGGCACCTTCAAGTCAAGCAAACCGGTCTCAGAGGCATAACGGACCAACTCTGCCCGACCACGTAGCCCGAGCTTTTCCTTGACGCGGGCCTTGTATGTCTCCACGGTCTTGACGCTCAAGAACAGCCTGTCGGCAATCTCTTGGTTAGCGTAGCCCCGTGCCAGCAAGCGCAGAACATCCTTTTCCCGCTGGCTGAGCCCGCTACTGTCATGGCCTTTGTTTGGGACAATGACACCCTTGTTGCGCATCCTAGCCACCAGGCTTGCGGTCATCGAGGAATGAATAAAATTGTCCCCCCGGTGAGTTGCCCGAATTGCGTGGAGCAACTCGGTATCGGCCGCCTTCTTAGGTATGTAACTGCTTGCTCCGGCAGAAAGCATTTCGTTCAGGTAACCTTCTTCCTCGTGCATGGTCAGCACAAGTACCTTCGTTTCAGGACACTGTTTGATGATTTGTCGTGTGGCCTCCAAGCCACTCAGCCCTGGCATCGATATATCCATGAGCACAATGTCCGGCGCGTATTCACGGCTTTTGCGGACCGCTTCCTCACCGTCAGGGGCATCGGCGACTACCTCTATATCATCCTGCGAATTGAGCAAGGCTTTAAGACCCGCCCGTAATACAGCGTGGTCGTCAGCTATGAGCAGTCTTATCTTCTTCATCCAGCAACTCTCACGATCTCAAGGGGACTTCGAGAAACACTGTCGTGCCGGAGCCAAGATTCGATTCAATTGTCAGTTTGCCTCCTGCCAGGGAAGCCCGCTCATGCATGCCAAACAGTCCAAGACCCCTCTCATCGCCTGAAGACATGGCATTGTCGACATCAAAGCCGATGCCATCGTCCTCTACAATAGCGACCAACGACGAGCCCCTGTTTTGAATGACGACGCTCACGTCCGTGGCTTTTGCATATTTGGCAATGTTGGTCAACGCTTCCTGGACTATGCGAAAGACCGCGGTCTCAACATCAGGAGGGAGCTGTTGCCTGTCTATGCTGATGTGAGAATCCACATTGATGTGCAGTTTGGCCGAGTATTCGGCGACATATTTTTGCAGTGCATCGACCAGGCCCAGGTCATCCAAAAGGCTGGGGCGCAGAGCAGTCGCCAGCCGACGGACTTCATCAAGAGTCCGCGCAGTCAATGCTCGCAACTCTGAGAGTCTCTCGCCCGCAAGGGGGTCGCCAGGTGAGTCCTCGACCACCTTAATCCCTATCATCAGAGATGTCAACGCCTGACCTGTCTCATCGTGAAGCTCACGGGCAATACGTTTACGCTCATCTTCTTGAGCGCGAATAACCTTGCCTAGAAGTTGTTGCCGCATCTCCTCCTTCCGCTTGAGTTCTTCACTCATTTCAACAAAGGTAGCCCCAAGAGCACCGATTTCGTCCTTGGCCCAGGGGGGAGACTGCCATGTCAGAAAATCGCCTTTGCCTACTGCCCTGACTGCTTGCGCCAGTTGGGTAATAGGCCTGAATACAATCGAGGCCAGGCCGTAAGCCACCGTGAGTCCGACTACCATAACGGGAACTACCCAGAATACGACATTGCGTGATTGCCGGGCTACTATGGCTTTTGTAGAAGCCTCCGACATCCCCAGGCGGACGACTCCTGCCTTGCCCCCGAGTACCGGGACGGCCACATCTTGTATCGTATCATTCTCGGTTTGCAGCCTTTGCATCCGGTAACGCTCACCAGGAGGGACGCCGTTCTTGTCCAGGAGGGCAGTTGGAAAGCCCCCATCAAACGTGTGTACGACCACCTCGCCATTGGCGTCAAGGATGAACACATAGGCAATATCCTCGTAGGCTTCGCGGGTATCCTTTATCAAGGAATACAGTGCGAATCGACTGTCTGTCAGTATCAGGTTTCGGCTCTGAGCGGCCAATCCTGCACCTATGGCGACACCTCGCGCCTCCAATTGTTCCCTCAAGGCAGCGTAGTTATCATGCTGCTCGTAAAAGATCAACACCACACCCGACGTAAGGAACGCCGCCGTTACCATCCCCATTATCTTGACTCCGACGCTGGCAGACCATGCCCACGACAAGAAAGCACGCCAGAGCCATACGAGACTTGTCACTTCGTCACCAACCCAATTCCCGTATCATTTGCCTCACGGATTCATAGTTCCCGTCAGAGACGGCAACAAATCTGTCAATGCCCAGACTTGACAATATTGCTTTCCCATCCGCGGACTCGTGCAGTCCCAGGAATGTGTCCCGCAATTGCTGTTTCAATCGACCGTCGATAGTTGGATTAACCGTTACGGGGGGAATACCGTATGGTCCCCATCGAGCGATTATCTTCGTTTTGGTTATGAGTTGCGGTTTACTCACTCTCATTTGCTCGTAGACTAAACTGTCAACGGCTGCACCATCCAGTAGCCTGTCAGCTACCGCTGTGATCGAGTTATCGTGACTGTAGGTAAAAGTGTATTTCCGGAAGAACGAATTCGGCTTTTCTCCCAACAGATACAGGTTATAGATGGGGACCAGGTATCCCGTATTGGACAAAGGGTCTGTGAAGGCAAAATCTTCGTTTTGCAGGTCGCTCAGACTTGTGGCGCTGCTGTCCACCGGAACAATGAGGTATGAATAGTATACGGTTTCGCCACGCATTTGGGGCGCCACCAGAAGTTCCATGCCGAAGTCTTCGTTGCCCTTCACATAAACCAAAGTACAAACGAAGGCTACGTCTACCTGTTTGCCCTTTACCAGATCATAGATCTCACTATAGGTTGGCCTGAGAACAAGCGTAATTCGTCGACCAAGTCTTTGCCCCAGGAAAGTAAGCAACTCCTGATAATGTTCAAGAGTGCTGGTTGGGGATAGTACGCCTGCGATCGCCACCCGCAAGACTTCGCCCTCCGGCGGCACTGGGTCATTGACTTGCCGAAGCTGTGCAACGGGGCTTCGTTCATCCAGGCTTACCTTGACTGCGTCTTTGTTTTGAATATCCGATAAGAATGCGCCTGTTGGCCCTGCAAGACCGACTACCAGCAGCACAAGCATCCACAGACGCACGCGACCTGTGATGATACCAAAGAAGCGAGCAACGGGTTTCTTGCCTGGTGAAGACCGCATTTCCATTCCTTTGAGCCCTGCCGAGCCTCCAGTAAGCCCTTTATTCTACCAGTACCCTGTCTGCAACCGCCATTCTCAGCCTACCACCCCCCTTGCACGTAGCAGGAACTCTGAATATGAGGAGATAACTGCTCGACGTAACGCCGAGGCGGTAGAGTCTTGTCAGGAAATCCCTGACAACAGATCACCTAATTCAGTGTCTTCCCCTACATATATTGTGACTTCGTTTCATTATATTGTCTCGGGCTGTTCGTGGCGCTATCATGGCAAAGAATAATCGTCTTGGCCATCGAGGCAAGCCTGACAGCGGGAAGCTATTGTATTCTCGCTGGAGGCTTTTGGAAGAGGTCCCTGAGCCCATCTTATTAATGGAGGAGAATCCCTAAATGCAAGACGCAGCATCCCTTAATCAGGCAAGAACGGTGTCTCGGGCCGAGCAAGAGGCTACGGTGGCTGCGAAAGGAAACCGCTTCTTTCAAAGCTGGGTAATCCTGCTGCTTATCGGGTTGGTAGTAGGTATCTGGGGCGCCGTGACCCTGTTAGTGAAAGGGCATGGGGTAGCCGGCACCAATCAGCAAATTCCGTGGGGTGTTTTAGTCCCCAGCTACCTCTTTCTGTCGGCGGCCAGCGCCGGATGCGCAATTGTAGTGTCAGCAGGGTATGTGCTGGGCATTCAAAGGTTCACTAGAATTATGAAGAGGGCGACGTTCCTCTCGATAGCAACCTTTGCCGCGGCCGGGATACTCGTGGTGCTCGATCTGGGCAGCCCCCAGAAAAGCATTTACATGTTGCTCTCCACTAACTTCCAGTCCCCCATGCGAGGGATGAGCCTGCTGTACGGGATATATCTACTATTGTTGGTAGTCCAATTCGTGGTCATCAGCCGAGGCAACTCAAAAAACCTCCGGACCATCAGTATTCTCACGGGCATGGCGGCCATCGCAGCTTCTTCAACACTCGGCGCCATCTTCGGGTATGCCTCGGTGAGGGCCTATTACAGTGGCGCATTTTCCCCGATATATTTTGTCCTCGCCGCCTTGATTATCGGCACATCTCTCCTTCTCCTGGTCACCATCTTGCAGCACAAATTCACCAATACAACTATCACCTCTGAAGATGCAGAGTTTCTATCTGGCCTCGGGAAGTTCCTGGGAATAATGGTGTTCGTAACGGTGTTGTTCACCTTATGGAAGAATTTAGCCGGTGTTCGCAGTTCCGTCGAAAGCACTGCACTTGTTTACCAGAACACCTTATCTTCCTGGTGGTACTGGGTCTTTGTGATAGTCATCGGTCTGGCCATTCCGTTAATCCTTCTGCTCAGGAAGAGTAGGAGCGTGAACTCGATAGCATTTGCCTCTGTACTGGTCCTGGTAGGGATGTTCATGGCCCGTTTTGAGTTCATCATCGGAGGACAGGCTGCGGCGGTACAGCCGAACTTGCAGCATCCGGGTTTTTCCTCCAACTATGCGCCGACGTTTGTGGAAATTGCCGTAATCATGCTGGCCTTCGCCGTTGGAGCGCTGATATATACCGTCGGAGCAAGGAAACTCAAGTTGGAGAAATCTGTTCATTAATGAGCAGGGATCCAGTCACTGGTCGCTAAGTTGACCGTTGAGCAAAGGGTTCCTCATTAACTAAGGAGTAGGGAGAATGACAATCGGCAAATCTGAGAGCATAAGCCGGCGGGATTTCCTTAAGTTCGGTGGTCTTGGAGTGGCCGCCGCCGTCGTGCCTTCGGTAATCGGAGACGTTGCATCCGCGCAAAGCCCGGTTTCCGGCAAAAAGCTGATAATGGTAATTGACCTCCAGCGATGTGTGGGATGCGGCGCATGTGTAATCGCGTGCAAGAATGAAAACAACGTACAAGAAAACGTTGCCTGGGCAAGCCGGATAACAAGGACTACGGGAAAGTTCCCCAACGTCAGGTATGAATATATTCCGACACTGTGCAACCATTGTGCCGAGGCCCCTTGTGTCAAGGGATGTCCGACAGGCGCCATGCGGAAGATCGATGGCGGCATAACCGCCAACGACCCAAACAAGTGTATCGGATGCCGTTACTGCATTATCAACTGTCCTTACGGGGTTATTCATTTTAATGAACATGAGCCTCATGAATCGTGGAAATCTGACAAGCCTTTGCTTGAAGGTATCACCGCCTCACCGAGTGAAGTGACGCGAAAGGTATCTGGCACCGTTATCCCTTACTACAATCCGGCTCGGGAGATGGCGAACCCGGGGACTGGCCTGCGCCGCAGAGGCGTCATCGAAAAGTGTGGTTTCTGCCACCATAGAGTCTACAACGGTCAATTGCCATATTGCGTCGAGGCATGCCCGGCAAACGCCAGGGTTTTCGGGGACCTGAACGACCCCGGCAGCGAAGTCAGCAGGCTTCTGACGAAATTCCGTGGATGGCGTTTGAAGGAAGACCTTGGCACTGAGCCGAAAATCTACTATATCAGGGAGTTTAATCCGGCTAACTATGAAAGGACAAAAGGTTCAGTGTAGGGCCATTCTCGGCTGTAATCGATTCTAGTATTTCACCGCTATAGAGGTAACAATGAAGAATAATGGTATGGACCGCAGAAATTTTCTAAAACATGCCGCCGTGGCAGGTGCAGCAGTTTCGACGGGTATTGCGCTCGGAACAGTGTTGAAGCCATCTCTCAGAGCCTTCGCTCAAACTGACAGCGCCAAATACGAAATGAAAGGCGAATGGAAGCCGACCACCTGCCAGGGGTGCACTTCCTGGTGTGCAAAACAAATATATGTCCTGGACGGCAGGGCGATAAGAGTACGCGGTAATCCGAAGTCAAAGGTAAATGGTGAAGCCAGTTGTCCACGGGCCCATTTGAGCCTGCAGCAGGTGTACGACCCCGACAGGATCAAGACCCCTCTCAAGAGGACGAATCCCCGGAAGGGTCGAGGCGAAGATCCTAAATTCGTTCCGATTTCATGGGACGAAGCCCTCGATATGATAGCTGACAAGATATTGGAGCTCAGAAAAAACAAGGAACCTCATAAGTTCCTTTTGTTGCGCGGTAGATACACCCATGTGAGTGACATCATTTATGACCGCATGCCCAAGATAATCGGTTCTCCGAACAATATCTCTCACAGCGCCATTTGCGCCGAGGCCGAGAAGTTCGGGCCTTTCTATACCGAGGGACTGTGGGGCTACCGCCAGTACGATATCCTCAACACCGAATACGTGATTCTCTGGGGAGCGGACCCTTTGTCCGCCAATCGGCAAGTCTCTTATTACATCAGCAGGTGGGGACAAGCCCTCGATAATGTACGCGTCGCTGTGGTCGATCCGAGGTTGTCGGTATCGGCGGCGAAAGCGGAAGAGTGGTTGCCGATCAAGCCGGGGGAAGACGGCGCCTTGGCCTGCGCCATAGCACACATGATCCTGGTCGAAGGACTTTGGAACCGGGAATTCGTCGGTGATTTCAAAGACGGAGCAAACAAGTTTGTTGCCGGCAAAACCGTTGACGAGAGCCAATTTCAGGAGAAGTTCACATCAGGACTGGTCAAATGGTGGAATATCGAACTTCTGGATAAGACGCCAGAATGGGCTGCTGAGAAGACGGGCTTGCCCGCTGAACAGATAAGAAGGGTAGCCATAGGATTTGGAAAAGCCGCGCCACGGGCGATTTCATGGGTAGCCCGAGGTCCCGTGATGCAGGTAAGAGGCGCCTATGCTTCGATGGCTGCCCACGCACTGAACGGCCTGGTGGGGTCTGTGGACAATAAGGGAGGAACACTTAGAGGTAGCAAAGTCTATACACAGAGCTTGCCGGATTCAAAAGATTTCCAGGATGATATTGCATTGGCAGGGACAAAACAGAAGAAGATAGACAACAGGGGTATCAAAAGCCTGCCTGCGATGGCAAGCGGGAAGTCTGGCGGAGGCGTAGTAACAAACTACACAGCGGATGGCATCCTGAACGAAGACCCCTATGACATCAAATTGATCATAGCGTACATGAGCAACTTCGCTTTCTCTGCGACAGGTGCTGACAGGTGGTACAAGGCCTTCACCAAAGTACCGTTCTCTGTACACATTACTACAAACGCATCAGAAACTACCTGGTTCGCCGATATTGTGTTGCCCTCCACACATCACATGTATGAAAGATGGGCATATTTGGACTCAATGGCCAACGGGTACAATCATGTGTCCTTGAATCAGCCGGTAATCGACCGGGTATGGGACGTCAAGGCCGATGAGACGGAGATCCCCTGGCTTCTCGCCGAGAAACTGGCAGAGAAAGGTTTTGGCAACCTGCTCAAACATTATCAAACGTATAAGGACCCCGAAACTGGCAAGGCTCCTACTAACGAAGAAGAGTTCGCGCTTTATGCACTCAAGATCGCAACCCATCAACTCTGGGATCCCGCCAAATACCAGGGCGGCGACAAGTTCAATGGCTGGGAGGATTTCCGGTCAACTGGGGTCTGGAATTCTGCACCCTATGCCTACCGGAAGACTTGGGGCGCCATGGGTACCAAGACCAAGCAATTCGAATTCTATAGTGAAACTTTGAAAGCCTCTCTGGGTGAGCATGCCCAAATACACAAGACTTCGATTGATGATATCCTGCAAACATGTAACTATCAGGCGAAGGGTGAAAAGGCGTTTGTTCCCCATTATGAGGAACCATACCTGATCGGGAGTGAAACCGGGCTCTTGCTGGTGGATTATAAGTCAAGGCTCAACCGCGAAGGCAGATCAGCCAATTGCTCATGGTACCAAGAACTCAAAGACCATGATCCGGGTGATGAAGCGTGGGATGATGTAGCGAAGATTAACCCGGCGGATGCCTCCAAACTCGGTATCGCGACAGGTGACCGTATCAGGCTGAAAACGCCGATCGGGCAAATCGAGTGCACCGCAAAACTTTGGGAGGGCACCAGACCCGGGACCATCGCCAAGAGCTACGGGCAAGGCCATTGGGTTTACGGGAAGACGGCCGCCGACGTATTCGGCAAGTCTCCTCGAGGAGGGAACAGCAACGAAATCATCCCTTCAGAATACGAACGGCTGAGCGGAAGTACGGTTTTCTACGGCGTCAGGGTCAAGGTTGAGAAAGTATAGGTTCCCATCACGGGTGGGCAAAATTCCAGGTGGCGCCATGGGCGCCCGGTAAGTTGGTGAAGCCAAGATGGAAGATTTAGCGGCTAAACTAGAGTGCAGGAGGGATTCCTACAAGATCCTTTCTGACTGTTATTACCTGCCAGATGAGGCGCTGCTCAAGAGGCTCAACGGGCTGGATGCTTCACGGTGTGCGCTTGCGGGAGAAATTGCCTCCAGCCTGCAGACACCTGAGGGAATAGGATCGCTTCAAGTTGATTATTCTGCGCTCTTTATCGGGCCTTATGGACTCCTGGCTCCGCCATATGGTTCACTATACCTTGAGAATACGAGGATGTTGATGGGTGAATCCGCAATGGATGTCAGGCGAAGGTATAGAGAGGAATGTCTCGATCTGAATATCAAAGAAGCTCCAGATCACATAGCCATCGAGTTGGAGTTCATGTATTTCCTCATCCACAAGGAGACAGAGGCAACACTGGACAATGCGCCTGCCGCTGCGGCAGGCTATATGAGGAAGCAGATAGACTTCCTGGGAACTCATTTATGCAGGTGGGTACCTGGCTTTTCACAGAAGGTTGGAGCAAATGCCAGGACCCAGTTTTACAGGAAACTGGCAAACTTGACAGAAACCTTCGCTGTAAATGATCTCAGAAGCCTGACAGCGGCATGACCTCTGACTTCCCAACTTTATACTGTTTGACTTCGCATCCGCCACAGTTCAGTCCGCGCGTGCTGGCCAGTCCGTGTCCGAAACCAGGGAGGCCCTATTCAGGCGTGCCGATGCTAACAATATAGACTACAGCCTCCGCCTCCCCATCTACTTCCACCAGTCGGTTTGCTTCGTCATCCGGAAACGCTCCTATGCCGCATGCGCCAAGTCCCAGGGATGTGGCGGCAAGGTACAGGTTCTGGCCCACATGACCGGCATCCAGCATCACGTAGCGATAGGCCCTGTCCTGATACCTCCAGCGCGTTCGCTGGAAGACGGCAGCTATTATTACGACGGTGTTGGCCTTGAGCACCATATCCTGCCCGCCCGTTGCGGACAGCAATGCAGAGCGCTGGTCCCCCTCCTTAATCAGTTCCAGGGCGTGTTCCGCCGGACGGTAGTGATAGACACCGCTGGCCAATCCGTCCACCCGGTTCACCACCGGGTATATCTCCAGCGGGTATTCAGCCCCCGCAGACGGGCTCGCCCTTAATGGATGCGAAGCCTCCGTGATGCCATAGGCGGAATGAAGAAGGATAGACAGCTTCTCCAGGCTTACGGTCTGGCCCGAGTATTCTCTTATGGAGCGCCTGCGCTGTATGGCTTCTTCGACGAACAGCCCCTGATAGCCTGACCTCCCTGGCAGGACAGTCCGGGGGAGGCCGGCGGAGTAGTCCTTGTACAACGGCGGCTTCATGCCCCATTGAAAAGGTTTGGCCAGCATACCCCATAGCCCCGGTTTGCTCCATTGGTGGTAGGCAAGCCCCAGGTCCATCCCATCGGTTAACGTTTTCGGCTTATCCAGGGGTAGCCACCGGCCAAGCAAAAAGCCCGCCAGCGCCGCCGGACCTGAGATCAGCAAGCTGCGTCTCGAAAGCGCTGATAGCCCGGATGTTCTTGGGCAGGCTCTCTCCTCAGCAGTGGCCTCGATGACGCACTTTCTTGCACTTCCTCGCCACATGGCTGCCTTGATCCGTGACCACATCTGGCGGCGACGCGAAACGATATGGACAACCGAGAGAATCGCAAGGGAATAGGCAGCGGGGCGGTGGTACAGGCTACGGGGAGTGCCCAGGTAGTCGGCAAGTATACCGCTCAGCGCCACAGCCATGAGGGCCAGGAGCAGCAGCAGCGTGACGACGAGATCAAGTCTCCTCAGCAACACGTTGACCACCTCCTGTCGTGGGGCACCACCAAGCCATCCGATCACCAGTGATGCGTGATATTGTACATGACAGATTCTACCAGAGCACCTCCCCCGTGGGTGGTGCAAATGGCCTGCCGGAAACTGCTGATAGAAAGCGAAAACGCATTTGTTACAATAAGTAGATAGAGGAGAAAACGTAAATGGATAAAAAGAAGAAATCAAAACTGACAACTGCCGCTGGCGCTCCAGTCGTAGACAACCAGAACACGATGACCGCCGGTCCCCGGGGACCGGCACTGTTACAGGATGTCTGGTTCCTGGAGAAACTCGGCCATTTTGACCGTGAGGTGATACCCGAGCGGCGAATGCACGCCAAAGGCTCTGGCGCCTATGGCACGTTCACTGTTACCCACGATATTACCCGCTATACCAAAGCTAAAGTATTCTCCGCGGTGGGCAAGAAGACCGACCTCTTCATTCGCTTTTCCACCGTGGCCGGTGAACGCGGCGCCGCCGACGCCGAACGTGATATCCGGGGATTCGCCATGAAGTTCTACACCGAAGAAGGCAACTGGGACCTGGTAGGCAATAACACGCCCGTGTTCTTCCTGCGCGACCCGCTGAAGTTTCCTGACCTCAATCACGCTGTCAAACGGGACCCGCGCACCAACATGAGAAGCGCTAAGAACAACTGGGATTTCTGGACTTCGCTTCCCGAAGCTCTCCACCAGGTGACCATCGTCATGAGCGACCGTGGAATTCCCTATTCTTACCGCCACATGCACGGATTCGGCAGCCACACCTTCAGCCTCATCAACGCCAGGAACAAGAGGTCCTGGGTCAAGTTCCATCTGAAAACACAACAGGGCATCCGCAACCTGACTGATGAAGAAGCCGGGGCGCTGATAAGCAAGGACCGCGAAAGCCACCAGCGTGACCTATATGAAAGCATCGAAAAGGGCGAGTATCCCCGTTGGACGATGTATTTCCAGATCATGCCGGAAAAGGAAGCAGCCACCTGTCCCTATAATCCTTTTGACCTGACCAAGGTCTGGCTGCACAAGGACTATCCCCTGATCGAGGTGGGTGTTCTGGAATTGAACCGCAATCCCGAGAATTACTTCGCCGAAGTGGAGCAGTCGGCTTTCAATCCAGCCAATATCGTGCCGGGTATCAGTTTCTCGCCAGATAAGATGCTGCAGGGACGACTTTTCTCCTACGGCGATGCTCAACGTTACCGGGTGGGAGTCAATCATCACCTGATACCGGTGAACGCTCCACGATGCCCCGTTAACAGTTATCATCGCGACGGCGCCATGCGGGTTGACGGCAATCATGGAAGTACGCTGGCTTACGAACCTAACAGCTACGGCGAGTGGCAGCAGCAACCGGATTTTGCAGAACCACCACTCAGCCTGAAAGGCACCGCTGATCATTGGAATCATCGTGAAGATGATGACTACTACACCCAGCCAGGCCTGCTCTTCCGTTTGATGAAACCCGGGCAGCAGTCGGCGCTTTTCGCCAATACGGCTCGCGCCATGGGCAACGCACCCCGGGAAGTAAAAATCAGACATATCGGCAACTGCATGAAGGCCGACAAAGCCTATGGCAGGGGTGTCGCCGACGCTCTCGGTATGAAAGAGGCTATCCAATAGAATGGGAGGGATGTTGCCCGGCCGGCACAGCCGCCACCAGCATTACCTTGCGTTTCAGGAGAGCAGCGACATGGAACTGCGTAGAATGAAGATATTAGATTTCGCCCCCGGGAGGCGGCGATGAAATGGCAAGAGCTGGTCGTTGATGGATTTGGCATGATACATCCGCTACTCGAAGAGGCGCTCGACGGGTTAAGCACCCATGAACTGGACTGGCAGCCGAAGCCGGGCTGCAACAGCATCGGTTGGACAGTGTGGCACCTGGCACGGATCGAAGACGGCGGCCTGGCCGGCCTCATGGAGAGGCCCCAGCTCTGGGTGGAGGATGGCTGGGCCATGAAGTTCAACCGCAAACCGGACGCCGGGGACGACGGCTACGGGCACACGCCCGAGCAAGTGGCCGCCTTCCGCTCACCGGCTGCCGATGTTCTGCTCGCCTATTGCAGAGCGGTGGAGGAGCGCTCGAAACCCTTCCTAATGGAGTTGACCGAGGCCGACCTGGACAAGCGGGTCAACGAACCCGGCCCGGACACGGCGCTGGTGGGCTTCCGCCTCATGGCGGTGCTTGCCGATGTCAACCAGCACGCGGGTGAGGTCTCTTACCTGCGTGGCTTGCTCAAGGGCCCTCTTCGCACATAGCGGGCGGCGACCATAGTGGCGGCAGCCAGGACGATGAGAAGGACGTTGATAAGGCTCAGCATCTCAACATGTGCCGGAGTCCGTTTGCCTGAGTCAGTTGCATGAGCCGGTTGCTTGAGTCGGCATTTCGCCTTGGGCGCCAGACCTGATAAGATGAACGATGGGTTCGGCAGAACGCCGCTTCAACTGACAGGGTAGTTCACATTCGGGAAGTTCAATGAGGAGAAGCTATGTCCGGAAGAAAAACTCTGGTAGTCCTTTCAATCGTGTTGCTCCTGGCGACGGTTCCCCTGACTATCGCCTGTGGCAAACCGTCACCCACGACCTCGCCCGCGACGACGACAGCTACTGCGACGACAGCTACGGCAACGACGGCAGCCCCAAAACCGGTGACACCCCAGATACTGACCTGGGGAGTCCTTGATGTGGGTTCCACCGGTTACACTGCCTCGGGTTTTGCCGCGGAGTCCATAAGGGACAAGTCAGGCGTACCTGTAAGATTAATACCAGTCGGCAACGATGTAGGTAGACTCACACTGGCTCGAAGCAAGCAGATCCAGGCGTTGAACTGGGATACCCCTGCTTATAACACGCGGGAAGGCGTGGCAGATTTTGCCAACCGGGCGTGGGGGCCCCAGAGACTTCGCATGCTCTACCAACTGACCGGCAGCGGGACCATAAGCGGGATGGGAATGCCCGGTAACTCTCCGGTACGCACCGCTAAGGACCTGAAGGGAAAGAACATGCCCTTCGTCGTTGGCTTTACCGCTCACAACACTATCATAGACGGGGTACTCGCGTTCGCTGGCCTGACCTGGAATGACGTGGTCAAGGTGGAGATCCCCTCCTACGCGGCCAGTATAGATGCTGTGGTGGAGGGTAAGACAGCAGTAGCGCTGGTCAATACCACTTCAGCCAATGCCGTCCGGATTGCGGCGGGGCCTGGCGGCCTCCGCTATCTGCCGATGCCGGCGAGCGATGTTGAGGGATGGAAGCGTTTCCATCAGTTCTCGCCCGCATCGTTTCCGGCTATGACCACGGATGGCCCTGGCCTTTCGGCAAGCAATCCCGCCCAGGCGTGGAGCACATCTAATGTCTGGGACTCATATGACTTCCTGGACAATGATATCGCCTATTTCACCACCAAGGCGCTGGCTGAGTCCTTCCCGATGTACAAAGATAAACATGAAAGGCTCAGGAACGGCGCTGTAGACCAGGTATTAAATATCGTTGGCGGGTTACCTTATGCCTTCCACCCTGGCTCCATAAAGTACTTCAAAGAGATAGGCAAGTGGACTCCGCAGCTTGAGACGTGGAACCAGAAAGTACTTGACCGCGAGGATAAGCTGTTGAAAGCCTGGGAAGCCTGTCTGGCAGAGGCTGATACGAGTAAGCTGACCGAAGATAAGATACCCGCCCTGTGGGATAAGTACAGGAAGACAGTCCCGCCAGTGGAGTAAGTGATACTATGCGCCTGGCCAGGTCGCTTCGCATACGGGCTGCCTGGCCAGGCAAGTGAAACCGTCTCTGGCGCGTCTTCGTGCCGGACGGCTCTTTTGCGCCATGGCTGTCTCCTTCTCCGGGCCGGGGCACCCGTGCCGGAACGACGGAAGCTGCTTCTGTCGATGCTCGACGGGGTCTATGTCGATGCCAAGGAAGATAAGCGCATTGTCGCCATAAAACCGAAGCCGCCTTTCAGGCCGGTCTTCCAGGTGGCGACAACCAGGGAAGGCTCAGGAGTGGAGATAATGAAATCCCGATGCTGCGTCGGGACGTGTTTGTGGTGGAGACGGGGGAGAGTCGAACTCGGACGCGAACACGAGATGTCGTTGCTGTATGTTGGTCTATGGCCCGAGTCGGTGAACAAACCCAACCGGCAACCAGCACTGGCCTGCGTCTGCTAGCCTCTTTCGAAATCCTCTTTTCGTATCCCCAGGTCTCTCAATACTCTCGACACAGTACCCGATTTCAGGTCTTTACTACCCCAATTAGGCACAGTGGTCCTTGCGCCCGTCTTGGAATGCATCCAGATTTCGTGGCTGCCCTTGGCATAGCGGTCAGGGACACACCCCAGGCTTTTCAGCCTGCGGGCCAAGTCACGGTATTTCAAAGGTAGATTGTGACCTCAGTAGCAGTCTTTGGCCCAACCAACTCGTATGCAGCCTCTTGCACTGCCTTGGGAAGATGGTGGCCGTGTTCCTGATATGAGCGAATGAATTCACCAGCAACGCTTCTCAAGTTCTCCAGGGCTTCCGCCTGGGTATCGCCCCAAGCGCGGCATCCAGGCAGTATGGGGATCTCCGCCATGTGCTTGTTTTCCGTATCTTCGCTCGGCTCGTGCATAGTGACCGCGAACTTATACTGCTTCATTGTATGCCTTTCCGTCGTTCCAGTTCCTGGGATAGTCTGCTCAGGCAGTAACGGCCATCCCATGGCCTCTCCAATATGGCTACTGGAATTATAGCACTCGCAAGCATGAAGGCCGAACTCCCTCTGAAACACTCACCCCTTGCGCCATAGCCGCGCAAGTCTCATAATTGCCCCTGGCCGCAAAGGACTTGGTTTAGGAGCCAGCGAGCCCACGCCGATTGGACTTCTTCAAGACAGCGTGACGAACTCCTGATGCTCGGTATCGAACCGATTCTTGTTTTTCGAACTGGTGTGTCATGGACCGAATACATGCGCCCGACTGCGTCCATGGCAAAATCCACCTGATCATGCGCTGAAGATCCGTCGCCAAACTCACACGACGGGTTGCCCGTCGCAAGCCCCATGCGACGGTGACGATCAAGGAAGAACCCCGCCGACGAGTCGCGAATTTCTTCCCGACGCTTCTTGGTGAAAGGTCTGGCTTGGAGGAACGTGGCTTCTGTCTTGTCCGACGCTGGATTTACTCCGGCATACTCTCACATACTCTCTCCTGACTCCAACGGCTTAGAGGAAAAACGTGCTCTGTCGAACATGCTTTAGTTCGAACGAGGGCGCGACATCAGATGATTTCCTCGTTGTCGAAGTGATCTGGTGGGCGCGTGATGAACTGTCCAGGCCGGGGATGACTGCAAGCGAGGGATAGTAGTGATGCCGTGCAATTACTCAAGAAGGAAACCCGGAACCTGCCCTGCAAACCCGCTGAGGGTGAGCTACTGGCTGCCTCCGACCTGGCTCGGGGCTGTGCTGGCAGGAAACGCAGTATTTGTCTTGCCGCGAGGCTGGGCCTCAGTTCGTCCGGCGTCGAATTCTCCAGAAGGCCAGAAGCCGCCCCACCAAATGACACAGTTCTTTAATAAAGCGGCTCACTATGTGAGGACTTCTTGAGCCTTTCGACGCTATTGTGACATTGTGTCCAACAGACGAGTCAACCCGGCTGTGCCCAGCCTTTGCACCGTCGAAAAGCGTTTTCTGCTCCGCCGCAGGAAGAGCGTATCCCGGGTGCTTGCGCTGGCTTTCCTCTTGCTGGCCGTAGCGGCTTATTCCCTGGCCGCCTGCGAAGAGGCGCCGTCTTCCAGCGCGACAGAGGCGGCCAAACAGACGCAGCCTTCTCCTGTAACAGCCACGGCCCCTTCCACGAAGGGAGCGCCCACCACCACTCCGCCGGGAAGCGTGGAACCCGTTGTGGCGAAAGAACTTGCCGTCGTCGGACGCCTCAATGTGGCACAGGCGCCGGGCCACATAACCGACATCTGGTCCCTGGGCAACTACGCTTACCTGGGGAGCTCCGATCTTCCGGGTTGCTCCACCGAGTTCACGGGCGTTTACATCATCGATATCTCTGACCCCTCCCGCCCGACCAGGGCCGGTTTCATCCCTTCTCCGCCCGGGGCACGCATTGGTGATGTCAACGTGGCCAGTATTGCGACACCCTTTTTCGCAGGTGACGTGCTGGTACACGCGATCGAGCCCTGCGGACGATCAGGTGCTCCCGGTCAGGCCCCGCTCCCGGATACAGACGGCATTTCCATCTTCGACGTTACCGATCCGCTTAAGCCAAGACTGCTGCGGCAGAGCTTCCTGGAGGTGCCCGTACATAATGCCTTCGTTATCCAGGCGAAGGGCAAGGCCCTTGCTTTAGTAGTGTCCGACGGACGCTTTGAAGGCATCGCCGACAAGGACTTCTACATCGTGGATATCTCGGACCCCGCGAGCCCGGCAGTGCTCAGCCTGACCGGCGCTCCGGATTGGGGAGTGGCGGGCGAAGTTCTGGGGACCGCGAGGATTGCCGGCCTGCACGACGTATGGGCCCAGACCTACTCGGCTTCGTTGCCCAACTCGGCCTATGCCGGCAAGACAATCGCCTATCTCTCCTATTGGGACGCAGGTCTGGTCATCCTGGACATAACGGATCCCGCCAACCCTGTCTTCCTGGGCGACAGCGACTACCTCGATCCGGACCCGCTCAGCGGACGCCCCCCCGAGGGCAACTCACATTCCGCTGTGCCTTCCGAGGACGGCAGCCTGGTCTTCATGAGCGATGAGGATTTCACACCAGAACATATTGAGTTAAAGGTCGGTTCGGGTGCATTCCCGGCTGGATTCCGGTCCGTCGAGCTGCCCTTCACCAGACCAATTGCCCGGATGCCTGGCTCGCAGGTGTCGGGGCCAGCCACGTTCCTTGGCCTGGCCGGCGACGCCAGCAGTATCCCGGCGCCAGGGGGCTCCCTGGCGCCAGGCGAGGTGTTCATAGCAATCATTGAACGCGGCGAGATCAATATTGACCAGAAGATAGCCAATGCTGCCAGGGCTGGCTATGGCGCTGCCGTAGTGTTTAACAGTGCCGCCGACCCGGAGCGGCTTGGCAGAATAAGCGGCGACCAGGCATTCGGAACCATACCATCTGTCCTGGCTACCAGGGCGGCTGGCTTTGCCCTGCTCGGTATTGACCCTTCGTCTCCTCCTGATACATTTCTGCCACCTGCAGGCTCCCCCGCTGCACCGGTGGTCATCGAGTCGGTCTTCGACGGATGGGGTTATGCGCGCGTACTGGACGTAAGAGACCCTCGCAACATAGTGGAACTGGGCCAATATGCAACAGGGAATGCGTTATCACGCGAAATCGCTTCCGGTGATCACAGCGCGCACAACCTGGTGGTACAGGGTGGAAGGGCTTACATTGCATGGTACGCCGATGGAATCAGGGTGGTGGACTTCGCCGACCCCAGGAACCCCAAGGAGATCGCGCGTTTTGTGGATGTCGCACGCGGCTCAAACTTCTGGGGTGTGCACCTTCACAAGCACCCCGACGGGAGAATCCATGTTCTCGGCAGCGACCGGGATACAGGCCTGTGGATATTCGACCTGCCCTAGACGATGCTTCTTGCGCCCGTGCACCAGTCGCTGCTTGTCCCGGTCAATTCTGGCAACCTCGGCTCAAGGCGCCAGTCATACAAAGACGCCTCGCGGTCTGCTGGGAATATTGGGGTCAAGCGAGCCTGGACTGGGGATTGCAGCGCTGTTCCGCACGGATGTATAATCCGCTCGGTAGCGCGTGTGCAAGAGGTGTGGTAATGGTACGCTTCAGCCTGACCCGGTTAACAGTGCATTTTTTCACAGTTTTAGCAATTCTCTTTATTCCTTTCATCTCTGCATCTACGGCCAATGCGGCTATCGGCGCCATACCCAAGTGGGTGGCGATTTACGACGGGCCTGCTTCCACCAACAGCTATGACCAGCCTGTGGCGATGGCGGTGGATGCGGCCGGCAACGTCTACGTCACCGGTCAGAGCAGAGGCGTTGACGGCAACGACGACTACGCCACCATCAAGTATGACAGCAACGGCAACCAGCTCTGGGCCTCTCGATACGATGGCGGAGGGGGCTTCGACCGGCCGACTGCACTGGCAGTAGACAATGCCGGAAACGTGTACGTTACTGGAATGAGCAGCAGCGGGTACGACCCCGACTACGTCACCGTCAAATATGACAGCAACGGCAACCAGCTCTGGGCCTCTCGATACGCCGGCACTCACCCCGACGGTTATGACCGGGCGACTTCCATCGCCGTGGATGCTGCCGGAAACGTATATGCCACCGGAGGCAGTTGGGGGGGGCCGGATTGGATCGGGGAGGACTATGCCACTGTCAAGTATGACAGCAACGGCAACGAGCTGTGGGTCGCCCGCTACGACGGCGACGGGGACTCCGGTTTCTCGGGGGAGAACGACGACCGGGCCACTGCCATCGCGGTGGACGGGGTGGGGTATATCTACGTGACCGGGTACAGCATGCGCAAACACACGGCCGCGGGCTTTTCGTCTGACTTTGCGTCGAGGGACTTCGTGACAATCAAGTACGACAGCGCGGGGAACCAGGTGTGGCTCAAGGTCAATGGTACAGACAACCACGACCCGGACCCAACTAACCCGTCCTTGCATTCGCATCCGAGCGACGTTCCCGTGGCCATGGCCCTGGACGGGGCGGGGGACGTCTATGTGACGGGGGTCGGCGGGTGGATTGGGGAATCGTGGGTCGATTCAGGCAACAACTTTTTCACCGTGAAACTCGATGGAGACAATGGGGCCACGCTCTGGGAGGCTATCTACGATCGGGGGAGCGAGGAATGGCCGGCAGACATGGCAGTAGATGCGGCGGGAAATGTCCATGTGGTAGGGGGGACGGGATCCGGCGATGGTCGGGACTACGCCACCGTGAAATACAGCGCCGGCGGCGTGCAGCAGTGGGCCGCCGTGTACGACGGCCCCAATTACCTGTACGGCCATGACTGGGCGGACGAAGCGACAGGCGTCGCCGTGGACGGCTCGGGGAATGTCTACGTCACCGGCTGGGTTGATTGGACTAAGTCCGGTGGGAGCTCCTACAGCTACGCGACGCTGATGTACGACAGCGGCGGCGTTCAACAGTGGGTAACTTTCGCTCCCTTGGACGACACGGGAGGCTACGACAAAGCCGCTGACATCGCTGTGGATGGGACCGGGAATGTGTATGTCACCGGGAATGGCTATGCCGATTTCTTCGACACCGACTATCGCACCATCAAGTACGGCCAGGGCAACGCGCTGATCCTGACCGCCCCCGACGGCGGGCAGTCCTGGACCGCCGAGACCGAGCAGACCATCTTCTGGAAGCCCGTGGCAGTCTCCGGGAACGTGAAGATCGAGCTGTCCCGTGACGGCGGTGCGACCTGGGAAAGCCCTCCCATAGCCAGTTCGGTGGCAGCCAGTGCCAGAGCCTATGCGTGGTCCGTGAGAGGTCCGGCCACGACCCGCGCCAGAATCAGGATTTCCAGTATTGACGACCCTTCCGTCAACGATATGAGCGCCGCCGACTTTACCATCGTTCAATCTATCACGGTGACCTCTCCCAACGGGGGTGAGGTGTGGGTGCCTGGGGACTCGCAGAACATAACGTGGTCAAAGACCGGCGTCGCATATGTCAATATCGAGCTTTCGCGGGACAGCGGCGCGACCTGGGTGAGTCCGCCTATCGCGAGCAGTGTGTGGGCCTACGACGGCCGCTATGCATGGACGGTCAGCGGTGCCCCCACCACGCACGCCAGGATCAGGGTCTCTGATTTCAGGACCGCCGCCACTTATGGCATGAGTGCGTCTGATTTTACCATTGCTGCGCCTATCACAACCGGGACGACATGGGCCTGGGGCTACAATAATTCGGGGCAGTTAGGCGACGGCACCACTACCGATCGCAACGCCCCGGTCCAGGCAAGCGGGCTCACCGGGGTAGTCGCAGTCTCAGGAGGCGGCGCCCATGGCATTGCGTTGAAATCGGCTGGCACGGTTTGGGCCTGGGGCGAGAATTACGCTGGCCAGTTGGGTGATAACACGACTACCGATCGCCATACACCGGTCCAGGTGCGCGATCTCAGCGAGGTCGTCGCTGTCGCCGGGGGCGGAGCGCACAGCCTGGCGCTGAAATCGGATGGCACGGTCTGGGCCTGGGGCGAGAACGGCAACGGACAATTGGGCAACGGGACCGACGTGGACAGCAGCGTTCCGGTACAAGTGACCGCTCTAAGCGAAATTGTGGGCATTGCCGGCGGTTCCCAACACAGTCTGGCAGTTAAGTCCGATGGCACGGTTTGGGCATGGGGATTTAATGGCCTTGGCCAATTGGGCGACGGAACAACCGACGATAGCAATGCCCCGGTCCAAGTGAGCGGCCTCTCTGGAGCTACGGCCGTCTCTGGAGGCGGGGCACATAGCATGGCCCTTAAGTCGGACGGCACAGTATGGTCTTGGGGGGCGAATGCCAAGGGACAATTGGGCAACGGCATGACCACCAACAGCAGCGTTCCCGTCATTGCAAGCAGTCTCGGCGGGGTTGCCGCCGTCGACGCTGGAGGCGCACACAGCCTGGCGGTGAAGTCTGACGGGACAGTGTGGGCCTGGGGAGGGAACGTCAACGGCCAGTTAGGCAACGGCACAACCACTGATAGCAGCGTTCCTGTTCAGGTGAGCGGCCTTAGCGATGTTAATGGCATCGCTGGAAGCGCCTACCACAGCCTGGCTCTGAAATCAGATGGCAGGGTCTGGGCCTGGGGAGGGAACGTCAACGGCCAGTTAGGCAACGGCACAACCACTGATAGCAGCGTCCCGGTCCGGGTGAACGGCCTCAGTGAGGCAGCGGCTATCAGCGCCGGTGGCAACCACAGCCTGGCGTCGAAGGCGATCACAGAGACCCCGAGTCCTACACTGACCCTCACTTCCCCAACTGGCGGCGAGACATGGGCCGCGGGCAGCTCACATGACGTCACATGGACCTCCACAGGGGTCACCGGAAACGTGAAGATCGAGCTCTCCCGCGATGGGGGGGCAACCTGGGCAAAGACGCCTATCGCCATGTCAGTGAAGGCCAGCGCGGGCACCTATAACTGGAAGTTGACCGGGCCTTCGACAACCCAGGCCAGAGTCAGGGTTTCAAGCATTACCGACCCTTCCGTCAACGATGTGAGCCCCGCTGATTTCGCCGTGGTGCAATCGATAACAGTTACCTCCCCCAATGGAGGCGAGAGTTGGGCGGAAGGCAGCTCACATGACGTCACATGGACATCAACAGGGGTCACCGGAAACGTGAAGATCGAACTGTCTCGCGATGGCGGGACAACCTGGAGCGCCATCATCCCTTCCGCGTCCGTTGCCGCAGGCAGCAAGACCTGGAAAGTATCCGGAACGGCCTCCACCCAGGCGAGGATAAGAGTTTCCAGTATGCCTGGCGGCGCCGTTTCCGACATCAGCAACGCGGACTTCACCATCACCGGTCCACCGCCTCCGAGCATCACAGTCAGTTCGCCCAACGGAGGTGAGAGCTGGGCCGTGGGCAGCACACAGACGGTCTCATGGACGTCATCGAGCGTCACAGGCATGGTAAAGGTGGAGTTATCTCGCGATGGCGGCACGACCTGGAGCGCCATCATCCCGTCAGCGCCCGTTGCCGCAGGCAGCAAGACCTGGAAAGTATCCGGAACGGCCTCCACCCAGGCGAGGGTAAGAGTTTCCAGTATGCCTGGCGGCGCCGTTTCCGACATCAGCAACGCGGACTTCACCATCACCGGTCCACCACCTCCGAGCATCACAGTCAGTTCGCCCAACGGAGGTGAGAGCTGGGCAGTCGACTCAACACAAACTATCATTTGGAGTTCGGTGGGCCTATCTGCGACTTCCAGGGTCAAGATCGAGCTATCGCGTGACGGGGGTGTTACATGGAAGACAATTGTTGCGAGCGCACCCAATAGCGGAAGCAAGTCTTGGAAGGTGGCAGGTCCAACGACGGCTCAGGCGCGGATACGAGTGTCGTCTATTTCTCCCCCAGGAATCGCCGACGTGAGCGACGCGGGTTTCGTTATCAGTAACCCATCGTAAGACCGGACGGCTGCAGCGGGGCCAAGAAGTTGCTCTATGGAGAGCATGTCGTCGAGCAGGGTTAGGCGCGGGCCTATAACTCTCGACGAGAGGAGCCATGGGCAGTAACCCCGCTTCAAAACGGGAACCTCCTGCACCATCTGGGAGCAAGCCGCTTATTGGTCCTGACACCTGAATATTAACCCGCTCCAGGGTGCTGGCACCCTATTAACGCATGGGACTAGCTTAAGGGGCGATCGAGGCGTTATGCCAAATGGCCAAAGGGCTTCTGCGGGTCTCGCGCAACAAGGACGCGAACGCAACTGAAAGCCGTTGGTGTTACAATGTCGCCCATGCTTCAGGGGACACATAATGCCTCGCGCAAGCGTTGGCTGATTCTTGCGGTGACATACCTCAGTGTACTCTCGCTGGGGGTCATGACGCATTCGATCGCGCCAATCTTGACCTTCATTTCCGGGGAATTGAGCCTGTCGCACACACAGGCCGGTCTACTGATGAGCTTCTTCGCCATACCGGGCATTGTAGCTGCAATACCCGCGGGCATACTGGCAGATCGCATCAACCAGCGTACTTTAGGTATCATCTCGTTCGCGCTGCTGACCATAGGGGGAACTATCTTCGCAACAGGCCACTCTTTCGTCGCCCTGGGCCTTGGCAGGCTGATCTCCGGGCTGGGCGCCATTACGCTTTACGTCATGGCGGCCCAATCTCTGTCCCGCTGGTTTGCAGGCAAAGAAATCGGAATTGCCATGGGGGTATTCAACACCGCGTTCCCGTCAAGCACTATCCTCTCGCTTAACCTGCTCTCTTCCGTCGCCGAAAGGTCCGGTTGGCGAGTGAGTGTATGGATCACCATTGGACTGGCGGCAGCAGTCCTCATCATATTCTCGACGCTCTACTCTGCCGCACCCGGGGCTAAGCCGTTGTCGAAAGGAAAACCGGGAACACTGGTTGGCAGCCTGCGTGATATGGGGCCGGGAATATGGTTCGTAGGATTTGCATGGATGCTTTTCACGGCAGCTTTGTTTGCGTTCTTTACGTTCACACCAGACTTCCTCCATACCAGAGAACTGTCCGTCGGCCTGGCAGGATTCATGACCAGCCTGGTCCCGATGCCTGCGCTTATCATGAGCCCACTTGTTGGGCACTTCGTGGACCATCATGGATACAAGTGCGGCCTGGTGGCTCTGGGCGCCGGTACGCTTTCGGTGCTCTTCTTCCTCATCCCCATGACCGTTGGAATAGTGCTACCATGGATGCTTGCGATCGGCTTTGCGCAAGTATTGGTGCCCACTGCTATCTTCACTCTTGCTCCGGAGATGGTGAAGCCAGAAAGGATTGGGCTCAGCTTTGGAGTAGTGGTGACCTGTATGAACGCGGGCATACTGACGGGACCAGCACTGGCTGGTTTTGTAAGGGATACTACTGGCTCATACCAGGCAAGCTATGCGTTGATGGCAGGCCTGGCTTTGCTGGTTCTGCCGGTGATAGGATGGCTGGCTTTGAATAAGCGAAGAATAGTGTGCCGGAACGATGAAGAGCGATGCCAGGTGTGAGCAGGAGGCGACCACCAGGGAAGGCCCGGGCGTACAGATAATAAGTCCCGATGCTGCAACGGGACGTGTTTATGCTGGATGCGTCAATCCGTAGGCTAAGAAACCCCACCTTTGCCCCATACGAATTCCTCTCCTAATATGGAAGCCCCACCGGCAATAGAACTTCCGCCGCACACTGCCAGGTTTTGCCCGGTAACATAGCCCGCTTCGTCACAAACCAGGAACGCCACGGCGTTGGCAATGTCCTCGGGCGCCCCGAATCTCCTCAGCGCCCCTTTGCTTACACTTCCTCCCATGATGTCGACCAGGTCTCTTCGGCTGATCAGCCCACCCAGATGTCCCGTATCGATCACCCCCGGAGAAACGCAATTCACGTTGATCCCGTAGCGCCCTACTTCTTTCGCCAGAGACTGGGTGAAACCGATTACTCCGGCCTTTGCAGTGCTGTAATCAACCAGCCCTGGACCGCCGATGATCCCCACGAAGGATGCTATGCTGACAATCTTGCCGGTCCTTCTTTGTATCATGTGGTCTATTACCGCTCTTGTGCAGTTGCGCAGTGACTTCAGATTCGTCTCGATAATGTAGTCCCACATATCCTCTGTAGCGTCCTTGAATTCGCAAACACGATCTCTGAGGCTCCCTCCGACATTATTGACCAGGATATCTACCTTCCCGAATCGGCCGAGAACCGTCGCAACCATGTCGCTGGACTCTTTGCCCCTGGTCACGTCAGCTCTTATGACCACGGCGCGGCGTCCGATAGCTTCGATATCACGTGCGACGTTCCTGGCCGCTTCAAGGTTGATATCGACGATCGCCAAATCTGCACCCTCTCTGGCCAAGGCCATTGCAGTTGCCTGTCCAATCCCATGTCCAGACCCGGTCACCACGGCCACCCTGCCTTCTAATTTCACTGCTAAACTCCTTTTCTGCATCCGCTATGTTTTTCTCTGGTACGCCAGACAATGATCACCACGCACAACAAGCACGCCTGTCAGAATACGGCACCATCACCTCATTTTAGCTTCCTCCATATCAAGCAAGCGAGGCAGCAACTGTTCCTCAGCGGGACAAGTACATCCCGTTCCAATGCGCCCCGAAGACGAGTATAATGCTGGCCACCGGGTTCGACAAGTGGTTGGAGCCACCACTTGACATGTTTTGGGATATCTCCCGTATTGCAGAAGGCCATAACACTTATGGATTGGAATGCCTTTAGGTATGCAAGCCCTGCCGGAATGGACTGCGCCGGATGAGCAAGGCACAAGAAGCACAGCAACTCGAATCACATCAGAGGTTCCTCGGCATCCCAATGCCCTGGGCCATGACCATCATGGCCGCTCTATCCATGATTGCCTTCGCAGCGATTTTCTACAGCTTTGGCGTATTCTTCAAACCCATGGCCAACGAGTTTGACTTCAGTCGCTCCGCGGTGTCCATAACAGTACTTATCCGCGCCATGACTTCCGCTGTCCTCGTTTTGCCGGCAGGAGCACTGACCGACAAGTACGGCCCCAGGTGGATTGTGGTGCCGGCCCTGCTGCTCTACGGGACCAGCTTCGTACTCACGGGAAGGATTGACTCGCTCTGGCAATTGTACCTGGTTCAGGGTTTGCTCATGGGCATAGCCACGGCAGGACCATGGATGGCGACGATCACTACGGTGGGGAAATGGCACACCAAGAAGGCCGGGCTTGCCATGGGTATCACGGCTGTTGGAGCCGCGCTGGGCTCAGTGATTTTCCCTTCTCTGTCGAGTCTTTTGATTGAGGCCATGGGCTGGCGCGATGCATGGGCAGTGCTGGGAATAATAGTGGTCTCTTTGGGTGTTCCCACTGCGTTGTTCTTGAGGAACCCCGGGGGACGCAGGAAAGAGCCCGAAGTCAGATCGGCGCAAGGTGGGAGAACCGATCTGCTCAGCGCATGGAGGCTATTCTTATCGTATATCCGGCAGCCGATATTCCAGTCCATAACCATCATGTTCCTCCTCTTCTACTTTTCCGCTGCCCTGATACAGAGCCATTTCGTCAATTACGCCACAGATATGCGGATTGCTGCCGTGGTGGCGGCAGCGATGGCGAGCGTCATGGGGTTGTCTTCTCTCGCAGGACGTCTCACCATGGGAGCCTTGTCTGACATCTTTGGCGTTCGGAGCAGCCTCGCGATTTGCTTTGCCGTGACCATCATGGGGCTGGCACTGATGGCCTGGGGCGCATCAATGGCGATGATATGGGTTGCGGTAGCCCTTTATGGCCTGGGGCAGGGAGGCGAAATACCGTTGGTGCCCGCTGTCGTAGCAGAACATTACGGCAAAGAACGCCTCTCAACTATAAGCGGCATGGTCGCGGTCTTTACTATGGCCTCGACTGCTTTTGGCGCATATTCTGGCGGGGCGATATTCGACTGGACAGGCGGCTATTTCTGGGCGTTCGTGATTATGATTGCGATGGTTGCCACCTCACTGGTTATGGCGCTACGCCTGGGTACTGCCTCGGTGACCTTACGGCGACAAGAACAGTCTTCGTAAGATCAGGATCGTAAACGGGCACCGGTTCCGCGCCCTGGCCACCATGGAAACCCTTACACCCAAATGCCCCTGCCCGAGTTTGACACCTGTTCTTACCTGTCACACTGCAGCGCCATACGCAATCGATTCTACTGGCTTCTTCAGCGCAGCCAGCAACGGAATACCCGCCAGCAGGAGGATGGCGGAGACAATCCATGCAAGATCGTAGCTGCCTGTAGTATCATAGGTCCAACCTGCGAAGACCGGTCCGCTGATGCTGCCGACCTGCCCCAATGACGCGGCCAGTCCAAGTATTGGCCCGAGGTGAGTGCTGCCATAGTATCGTCTCAGTGCTACCGTGCGGAGAACATGGACACTGCCATAGCTGAGCCCAAGCAGAATAACAAACAGAAGAAGCGCGATGAATATGCTGGAAAAGAAGCCAAGAATGATGCTGACAAGTTGACCTGACACGGCGAGGATGAAGAGTGTACGATAGGTGATTTTGTCCGATATCCAGCCGGTAAACAGCCTGCTCCCGAAAGATAGTAATGGAAGCATCGTCGCCAGGAAGCCTGCGGTATAACGAGAATAGCCGAGATTTTCCAGGTAGGGCATTACTAATGAGTGCGTAAGTAAATGGACATGTTAGGTTGCGATGTAGCGCAGATGGGGATCGCAAAAGAAGCCGCGGATTAGATTGGGGAGCTTCTGGAGTCGGTGGAGAGCGGCCATGGC